>SCPN01000300.1_pt1 | contig 135955 bp, 129 predicted proteins | sample 6106831 | NCBI WGS metagenome assembly SCPN01 (sample SAMN10720447, study PRJNA508395) | human gut metagenome | isolation source: Participant 1, 0 month | reverse complement strand
TATTCGTTCATTAAAGCTATAAACGGGAACTTAACAGGATACGCTTTAATGTCAGCTTGCCGGATAGAAGTAGTCAATTATATGAAAGAAAATAACTTGAAAGGCAGCTATATACTAACCGGAATGTCAAAGGCTTAATCACATGAAAGCTAAAAGAGAGCAGATATTAATCAGAACTTCCTGGATAAGTACTATTGGTAATGCCATACTTTCCACATCAAAAATTATCGTAGGTTTATGGGCCGGCAGTCTTGCCGTGCTAGGCGACGGTATTGATTCGGCAACGGATGTGATCATCTCCATTGTCATGATTTTCACAGCACGCATTATCAGCCAGCCGCCTTCCAAGAAGTACGTATTCGGCTATGAGAAAGCCGAAGGGATTGCGACTAAAATTCTTTCGCTTGTGATATTCTATGCAGGGGTACAAATGTTGATATCATCTATCGGAAGTATCTTTTCCGAAGAAGCAAAAGAAATTCCGTCAGCCATTGCTATATACGTCACGATCTTTTCGATTATCGGCAAACTTCTCCTGGCTTTATATCAGTACAAACAAGGGAAAAAGATAGATAGCTCCATGCTGACGGCCAATGCCATCAATATGCGCAATGATGTTATCATTTCCTCCGGTGTGCTGCTGGGACTGATATTCACGTTCATATTCAAACTGCCTATACTCGACTCCATCACAGGACTAATCATCAGCCTCTTTATCATAAAATCTTCGATTGGCATTTTCATCGATTCGAATGTGGAATTGATGGATGGCGTCAAAGATGTCAATGTGTACAATAAGATATTCGAAGCAGTAGAAACAGTTCCCGGTGCGAGCAACCCACACCGGGTAAGATCAAGAATGATCGGGAATCTTTATATGATTACCCTCGATATCGAGGTAAATCCGCAGATAACCATCACACAGGCCCATCAGATAGCCGACGCTGTGGAGAAAAGCATAAAAAGCTCTATAGACAATGTCTATGATATCTTAGTACACGTGGAACCTGCCGGCGAATGTCAGACAGACGAGAAATTTGGTATTGACAAGGGTATGGTGAATTGACGGAAGGCATTAAGGAGCAAGTATATGCTCCCCCGAAGCTGTTATGATTACTCCACCACAATCACTGACCACCGTCTCGTGCTTTCCATCCGGAGTGACTATGATGGAACCAGTCTGTATGATATGCTTTCCGTCCGTCGTCACACGTATGCGGGCGCTTGTTTCTTCTTTTTCTTTCTTTTCCTTCTTTGCAGATTCCTCCTCTTCCTTATCCTCTATGGCTCTGTTCCGGTCCATACAGCCATTGGTATGATAACTTTTCATCTTAGTCACCCGGTCATCAACGAACCAGATATTAACGACTCCTGCAATACTTGACTCGGAAGTACGAAATTCCAGCATCTCACTCTCTTCGTCAAAACTTCGATAGCTCGGTTTACCCATAATAGCTATTACTTCTTTTGAAGACATCCCACGTTGGATAATACTCAAATTCTCATAAGTAATTCTGCTTGCATAACAACTGCTGAGCAATATCACCAGCAGCAAAGACATAAGGATCTGACTCTTTTTCATAATAGGTATAGTTTAGTAGTTTTTTGAATACCCAAATGTAGTCTGAGAAAATTCCCTTCGCAAAGACTTCTTCCTACTTGCAAATAGGGATTTCCCTATCTATGAAAAACGACAGGTATAACCTATGACTACTAACATTTCTTCTCTCAACTATCCTATTGGCTTATCTATCATACCGTCCGCCACAGAGAATCAATGACTGCATACCTTACTGATATCGACCGTAAATTCCTCACCGGCAGGCATGAACTTCCCTTTTCGTTTAAGAAATCCGATCAGTTCATCCACTTCCATATTATCTGCCGAACAAGTATAAAAACGCTGATGTTCGCCAAACTTCTCTACGATTGCAGCCCTCAGAGATGCCTCAGTATAACTATTTCCCTCCATCATGTGAAGGACTTCGTGTGCATGTAACTGTTCCATAATCTATTTTTTCTGCAAAGATAAGTACGGCGTACAGATTAAAACTGTAACATATGATACAGAAGCAAGAAAAAAAGAATCATTAACAATGGCATCCCCTATATACATTGCCGGAGAAAGTAGCTGAATATTTTTCCTTTTTTATTCGCAGTATTCGGTAATTTCATTTATATTTGTCGATAGTGATAGATATGATCAATGTTGAATTTATAGAAAAAACGAGTATGAAAAAACAATATGTCAGTCTGCTTGCGGTTATACTTTCGGTAAGCGGCTTTTTGTTTTCTTGTCATGACAAGATGAACAAAAACACGGGAGCATTACAATTCGATAGTATACAGGTTAACGAGACGGCACACCTCTTTAATGACACCGCCAAACCCGCGTGCAATATTATCATCAACTTCGCCTATCCCGTCAAGTCGTCGGACGAGATGCTGAAAGACAGTCTGAACGCTTACTTCATCTCCGTCTGCTTCGGAGACAAATATATCGGCGAAAAGCCAGAAGCGGTAGTGAAGCAATACGCCAAGAATTACATTGACGAGTATCGCCACGACCAAGAGCCGATGTACGCCGAAGACGAAAAGAATAAAGAAAGCGATGCAGTGGTAGGCGCATGGTACTCCTATTACAAGAGCATCGAAAGCCACGTGCAACTTTATGAGAAAGACCTGCTAGTATATCGCGTTGACTACAACGAATATACCGGAGGCGCACACGGTATGTATATGTCGACTTTCCTGAACATGGATCTCACTCTGATGCGTCCGCTCCGCCTCGATGATATTTTTGTAGGCGACTTCCAGGAAGCCCTGACGGATCTGATCTGGAACCAACTGATGGCTGACAACAAAGTAACTACTCACGAAGCGCTGGAAGACATGGGATATGCTTCGACTGGAGACATCGCCCCGACAGAGAACTTCTATCTGAGTAAAGAAGGTATCACCTTCTACTATAATATATACGACATCACACCGTACTCGATGGGACCTGTCAAAGTTACCATTCCATACTCTATGATGGAACATCTGCTGGGCAGCAACCCAATTCTTGGAGACCTGAAAGATTAAACAGCTATTAAAAGATTGAACACCAATGAATATCCTGTTGTTATTGCCCCGTGTGATGCAGAAGGATATTCATTTCACTTATAAATCAAAATTCACCATTCAAAATACTTAAAGTGGAAATCATACTGAAATATTTTCCGGATCTGACGGAAGAGCAGCGTAAACAATTCGCCGCTCTATACGACCTCTACATCGACTGGAATGCGAAAATCAACGTTATCTCCCGCAAAGACATCGAAAATCTGTACGAGCATCATGTGCTCCATTCATTAGGCATCGCCAAAGTGATTCAATTCCGTCCCGGAACCAAGGTCATGGATTTGGGTACAGGAGGAGGATTTCCCGGCATTCCGCTCGCCATCCTGTTCCCCGAAACCAAGTTTCATCTGGTAGACAGCATCGGCAAGAAAGTACGTGTGGCGACAGAAGTGGCCAATGCCATCGGACTGAAAAACGTCACTTTCCGTCATGCCCGTGCCGAAGAGGAAAAACAACAGTTCGATTTCGTCGTGAGCCGTGCCGTAATGCCTTTGGCGGATCTGATCAAGATCATCAAAAAGAACATTTCCCCCAAACAGCAGAATGCTTTGCCCAACGGACTAATCTGTCTCAAAGGAGGCGAACTGGAGCATGAAACGATGCCGTTCAAGCATAAAACAGTCATCCACAGCCTGAGCGAAAACTTCGAGGAAGAGTTCTTTGAAACAAAGAAGGTAGTATATTCACAAATATAGGAATCAGGAGTTATCAAAACCATGAAAATAAAGAGATTTGAGTTTAATATGTTTCCCGTAAATTGCTACGTTTTATGGGATGACACAAAAGAAGCGGTTGTCATCGATCCGGGCTGCTTCTACGAAGAGGAAAAACAAGCACTAAAGAAGTTCATCCTCACCAATGAGTTAACAGTGAAACATCTGCTGAATACTCACTTACATCTGGATCACATCTTCGGCAATCCGTTTATGCTGAAAGAGTTCGGTCTGTCGGCAGAAGCCAATAAGGCGGATGAGTTCTGGATCGATGAAGCTCCGAAACAGAGCCGTATGTTCGGCTTCCAATTGCAGGAAGAACCGGTTCCGCTGGGGAAATATCTGCATGACGGAGATATCATCACTTTCGGACACACCAAACTGGAAGCAATCCATGTCCCCGGACATTCGCCCGGTAGCCTGGTGTATTATTGCAAGGAAGAAAACTGCATGTTCTCCGGCGACGTATTGTTTCAAGGCAGCATCGGTCGTGCCGATCTGTCGGGTGGCAACTTCGACGAACTGATCGATCATATTTGCAGCCGTTTATTCGTACTTCCCAACGAGACAGTCGTATACCCCGGACACGGTGCGCCAACGACCATCGGAATGGAGAAGGCAGAGAATCCATTTTTCAGATAAAAAAAAGAATACAAGTAATAGGTAATAAGTAACAGGTAATAATCGTAGCTGCCAGTATATTTATCCGCATGGATATTACTTATTACTTATTACCTATTACTTAAAAACATCCCCCATAAATTATGAAAACAGATTTGTTAGCTAGCCGTCACATCGGCATCAATGAAGAAGACACAGCTGTGATGCTCCGCAAAATAGGCGTAGACTCACTGGATGAACTGATCAACAAAACCATCCCTGCCAACATCCGGCTAAAGGAACCGCTGGCACTGGCCAAGCCGTTGACGGAATACGAATTTGGAAAACACATTGCCGGACTGGCAAGTAAAAACAAACTGTATACTACGTACATCGGATTGGGGTGGTATAATACGATTACTCCTGCCGTTATCCAACGGAATGTATTCGAAAATCCCGTGTGGTATACTTCTTACACGCCTTATCAGACAGAAGTGTCGCAAGGAAGACTGGAAGCGTTGATGAATTTCCAGACTGCCGTCTGTGACCTCACCGCTATGCCGCTCGCCAACTGCTCACTGCTGGATGAAGCGACTGCCGCCGCCGAAGCCGTAACCATGATGTATGCTCTGCGTTCGCGTACCCAGCAAAAAGCAGGTGCCAACGTGGTCTTTGTGGACGAAAACATCTTCCCGCAGACCTTGGCAGTAATGACCACACGTGCCATTCCACAAGGCATCGAATTGCGGGTAGGCAAATACAAAGAATTTGAACCCTCACCGGAAATCTTCGCCTGCATCCTGCAATATCCTAACTCCAGCGGTAATGTGGAAGACTATGCCGACTTCACAAAGAAGGCACATGAAGCAGACTGCAAAGTTGCCGTTGCCGCCGATATTCTGAGTCTTGCCCTGCTGACTCCTCCCGGAGAATGGGGAGCGGATATCGTATTCGGTACAACACAGCGACTGGGTACACCGATGTTTTACGGCGGGCCTTCGGCAGGCTACTTCGCCACACGTGACGAGTACAAGCGGAATATGCCGGGACGTATCATCGGATGGTCCAAAGACAAATACGGCAAGCTCTGCTACCGAATGGCTTTGCAGACACGCGAACAGCATATCAAACGCGAAAAAGCCACTTCCAATATTTGTACGGCTCAGGCATTGCTCGCTACGATGGCAGGTTTCTACGCTGTATATCACGGACAGGAAGGAATCAAAACGATTGCTTCGCGTATTCATAGCATCACTGTCTTCCTCGACAAGCAATTAAAGAAATTCGGATATACGCAAGTCAATGCACAATATTTCGATACGCTGCGTTTCGAGTTGCCGGAACACGTTTCGGCGCAGCAGATTCGCACGATCGCACTGAGCAAGGAAGTGAACCTGCGCTATTATGAAAACGGTGACGTAGGCTTTAGCATCGATGAGACGACAGACGTAGCAGCTACGAACGTGCTGCTTTCCATCTTCGCTATTGCCGCCGGCAAGGATTATCAGAAGGTAGAGGACGTGCCGGAAAAGAGCAATATTGACAAAGCACTGAAACGTACCACGCCTTTCCTCACGCACGAGGTGTTCTCCAACTATCATACGGAAACGGAAATGATGCGCTACATCAAACGTCTGGACCGGAAGGATATTTCATTGGCCCAGTCCATGATTTCCCTTGGATCGTGTACGATGAAGCTCAACGCAGCCGCTGAAATGCTTCCTTTAAGCCGTCCGGAATTTATGAGCATGCATCCGTTGGTGCCGGAAGATCAGGCGGAAGGATATCGTGAATTGATCAGCAATTTGAGTGAGGACTTGAAGGTTATTACCGGATTTGCAGGTGTCAGCCTGCAACCAAACTCGGGTGCTGCGGGAGAATATGCCGGTCTGCGAGTTATCCGTGCCTATCTTGAAAGTATCGGTCAGGGACATCGCAACAAAATATTGATTCCGGCTTCGGCACACGGCACGAATCCTGCATCTGCCATACAGGCCGGATTTGAAACCGTCACCTGCGCTTGCGACGAGCAAGGAAACGTGGATATGGGCGACCTGCGTGCCAAAGCCGAAGAGAACAAGGAAGCACTGGCTGCACTAATGATCACCTATCCGTCAACGCATGGTATCTTCGAGACGGAAATAAAGGAAATCTGTGAAATCATCCACGCTTGTGGTGCACAAGTATATATGGACGGTGCCAACATGAATGCACAGGTAGGATTGACCAATCCGGGATTTATAGGTGCAGACGTTTGTCACTTGAATTTGCACAAGACATTTGCTTCACCACACGGTGGCGGCGGTCCGGGTGTAGGCCCTATCTGTGTAGCTGAGCATCTGGTTCCATTCTTGCCGGGACATTCGATCTTCGGCAGTACGCAAAATCAGGTTTCCGCAGCTCCGTTCGGCAGTGCGGGTATCTTGCCTATCACATACGGCTACATCCGGATGATGGGTACCGAAGGCTTGACCCAGGCTACTAAAATAGCCATTCTCAATGCCAACTATCTGGCTGCTTGTCTGAAAGATACTTATGGCATTGTTTATCGGGGAGCTACCGGTTTCGTCGGACATGAAATGATTCTGGAATGCCGCAAGGTACATGAAGAAACGGGTATCTCAGAAATGACATTGCGAAGCGTCTGATGGACTATGGTTATCATGCACCGACTCTCTTCCCTGTTCACGGCACATTAATGATTGAACCTACCGAAAGCGAAAGCCTGGCGGAGTTGGACAACTTTGTAGACGTCATGCTGAATATATGGAAAGAAATTCAGGAAGTGAAGAACGAAGAAGCGGATAAGAATGATAATGTATTAGTCAATGCCCGCATCCGGAATATGAAATTGTGAATGATAACTGGGAACATTCCTACACGAGAAAGCGGCATACCCGATAGAAAGTGTGCGTGAGAATAAGTTCTGGGTGAATGTGGCTCGCGTAGACAATACGTTGGGAGACCGGAAATTATTGCCGACCCGCTACGGAACGTTCGAATAAGAAGAAACTTCAAAGGATATCCGTACATGAAAAATAAGCCCGGAGCTCGCATCTGCTGAGCTCCGGGCTTTACTGTTAAGCACCGAGCGTATTCCAATAAGCACCGAGCTAAATGAACATAAGAAGCGACTCCGAAACCTTACGGTTATCATGCTGCTCTTCATTCCATTCCATGTTTGTCGAAAACATAGTCTGGTTCTATCTGACAACAGTCACTGTTCCGGCTTTTAGCATTTTCTCCCTTAGTGAGATTTTAGGATCAGCATATCCTAAAGCTACACAGCCATATACTTTATGATTCTCCGGTACACCCAAAGGCTTATAAATTCACGAACTTCGGGATCATCGCAAGTCGTACCCAACTGATTGATCCAGCAAGATCCGATTCCCAGAGAATGGGCAGCCAAAACATATTCTCAATCGCGCAGGCACAATCCATGCCGGCCCACCATTGAGTGGGTTCGTTGGACACGATCACCAAAGTCGGGGCATGATAATAGCAGCAATACGCCTTGCTATGACCACGCTCCTGTAATTTCGGTTCATCGCTTTTAGCAAAAGCGCCTTTAATCCGTTCATTCAATTCTGCCAGTTTATCTGCATTCTGAATAGCGGTAAAATGCCATGTCTCCAAATGCATCCCACTGGGTGCAAAGTGCAGCTTCCAGAATAGCCTGTAAGTCTTCTTCCGAAACTTGCCGGTCAGTATAAGCCCGTACACTACGACGTGCTTTGATATTTTCTAAAACTTCATTCGTTTTCATATACTATATTTACTATACTTACAACTCGTTCGCCACTTGCATTTATCGTTTTACCAATCCGATCTTTGCATTCAGTTTGAAGTAATACGTACCGTTCTCTCTTTCCAAAAAGCCGTATTTGTCTTTATCCAGAGAACCTTTCTCCAAACGGGTATTCAAGAACAGGAAGTCCTCCATAACCGGTTTCTCTGACTTGTGATAGCAAAGAACTTCCCCACTCCCATCCATCAACAGGATACCTTCAACAGCCGAATCCTGTCCAGTATATATCTTTGCCGGACGCATACCCAAGGCTAATGCCATCAGGAATTGCTTCACTTTAAACTCATAGAAACCATGTTTGTTTACCAATTCATCTTTTATTTTCAACGGGTTCATCTGTTTGATTACTTCCGTCAGTTCACTGATACGGGTGATGTCGTCCAAGTGCATGATGCGCACCATTTCTGTCAGCACACGAGGAAAGTGTAAGTCAATCATTAAAAGATTGCTACGGAATACCCGATCTGCCACGTCCGAGTATTTGAGTACACCACCCAAGCGCTCAATCAGCAACATTCGTTCTGCTACTTCATTAGGGGCTTCCGGCAACGCATTAATCTTATTCACCGTAGGTGTTGCAAATTTGACTCCGCTCTGTTCCAGTTTCAAGTTAGCTGCACGGCCTCCGTCCAACAGCGGATTCATAGCACTCAATCGCGAACGAACGCTGAACCCGCTCAACGGTGCCTCCGGATGCCAGAAGGCAATATAAAAATCGGTACGATCTTCCGTCTTCGCTTCCAGATCGAAAATTGCGACTTCATCCAAAAACTCTTCCACTCCATCCGGAGAAGTGACTTCATCCTCCGAAGAGAACTTGACAGCCTGCAAAATCAAATCTGCCACAATCCCAAAATCTTCCCGGGAACGGATTTCTCACTATTTTCTCCTTTGATGCGGACCATCTCTTTTTCTATATAGTAGCAGCGCGTTCCGTCATGTTCCTCCCGTTGAATCATTGCGATAGGCCAGTTGATCTCTCCTTTCTTCGCTTTAGCCGTTCCCAACGTTACTTTTCCTTCTGTCAGCAGACGGAAGAAAGTATACAGTTCACACCATTCTCTTTTGTTGCTTCAAATGCCATATATTCTTGTTTTCTTTATTTTACTCTTCATCAAGAATCCTTGCGGTCTCTACTTTCTCCAATCGTGCACGCAGTTTGGGCATCATGGAACGACGGATACGCAACGTCATGCTGCAATCCATATCGTACGATTGGCTGAGAATTTCCGGTTCTTCCTCCTTTACAATACGCATGATATCGTTCATAAAAGGATATTCAAACATTACAGTCACTTCTTCATCTACCGTTTTTTCTATAATGGTAGCGGCAGATATTGCTTCGGCAGCAGCTGCTTTATAAGCTACAATCAGTCCGCTCGTTCCTAACTTAATTCCGCCGAAATAACGGACTACAATAATCAGGATATCAGTCAGCTCATTAGAGTTAATTTGCCCGAGAATGGGCTTTCCCGCCGTTCCCGAAGGTTCACCATTATCATTGGCACGAAAATCCTTTCGCGCTGCACCCAACATATAAGCATAGCACACGTGCCGTGCATCATAGTACTTCTTCTGATACGTTTCAAGATGCGCTTTTATCTCATCAAGGGTACGCACAGGCAAGGCGATGGCAATAAACTTGCTTCGCTTTTCTGTATAAATACCTTCGGAAGGTTCGACGATAGTTTTATAAGTATCTTCGGCAGTCATGCCGCAAAGATACGGCTTTCTTGACGAAATTCCATCTGCTGTTCGAAAATATTAGAGCTTCTCATTGAAACGAGCGCTTCATTTCATGCAGTCAAACGGTCGATGGGGTGCAATCAAGCAGTCAATTGGAGGTAGTCGGGTGGTCGTTTTAACGGAATCGGGCGGTCATTTATACAAAAACAAGCGGTCAATCTCTCACAAATGTCCTGTTGATTGTGAGAGATTGACCGCTCTATTTTCTATATAGAATATGTCTTAATCCAACTTATGGATAACCAGTCCTGAACGAAGTTTCGGTTCAAACCAAGTCGTTTTGGGAGGCATAATGTTGCCAGTATCGGCAATATCCATCAATTGCTTCATGGATACGGGATAAAGAGCCAGAGCTACTTTCATTTCTCCACTGTCAACACGCTTCTTCAATTCTCCCAAACCGCGGATACCGCCTACAAAGTCAATACGCTTATCCGAACGGAGGTCTTTGATTCCTAAAATCTCATCTAAAATCAGATTGGAAGAAATAGTAACGTCAAGCACGCCGATAGGATCATTGTCATTGTATGTACCTGCCTTTGCCATCAGACTATACCACTTGTCGCCAAGATAGAGGGAGAAATTGTGCAAACCGGACGGTTTATAGATATCTGTACCCTTTTCTTCTACAACAAAATTCTTATCCAATGCAGCAAGAAATTGTTCGGGAGTCAGCCCGTTGAGGTCTTTTACTACACGGTTATAGTCGATGATAGTCAATTGATTGGCAGGGAAACATACAGCCATGAAATAGTTATACTCTTCATCGCCACGATGGTTCGCGTTTTGCTTTGCTTTCTCGGCACCTACCAGAGCAGCAGCAGCGGAACGATGATGCCCGTCGGCAATATATAATGCCGGCATTTTAGCAAATTCTGCAGTAATTGCAGCGATATCTTCGTCCTGGTCAACAATCCAGAAAGTATGTCCGAAGCCATCACCCGGAGCGATAAAGTCGTAAACAGGCTTTTCGGCTGTGTATTTCCGAATGATTGTATCCAATTTCGCATTATCGGGATAGGCAAAGAATACAGGTTCGATATTCGCATTGTTCACACGAACGTGCTTCATACGGTCTTCTTCCTTATCACGACGGGTAAGCTCATGCTTCTTGATGATACCGTTCATATAGTCAGGAACATAAGCGCCTACTACCAGTCCATACTGAGTTTTCCCGTTCATGGTCTGGGCATAGATGTAATAGTTTTCCTTTGCATCCTGCACTAACCAGCCTTTATCCTGAAACAGCCGGAAGTTTTCGGCAGCTTTCTCATAAACACGTTCATCGTGTTCATCCGTACCAACAGGAAAGTCAATCTCGGGCTTAATGATATGATAAAGGGATTTTTCATTTCCAGCTGCTTCTGTACGCGCTTCTTCTGAGTTTAATACATCGTAAGGACGGGAAGCAACCTGTTCAACCAGGTCTTGTGGAGGGCGAACGCCCTTAAAAGGTTTGATAATAGCCATAAGTCATGGTATGTTTTTAAGATTAGTACAACAGATACGCCCTCGCAAAAGCCGAGGGCGAAATCTGATAACATATTTCTGAATATACTACTTAATGTACACCAGCACCTATCATCAAATAAGTGACTGAACAACGATAAGCAGTCTTACTATTCATCTCATTATTTGTTTTACTCTGAACTTCTCGCAACCGTCTTTCAGGAAACCAACAATCTGTTGAGCGGCAGCAATACCGGCATTGATATTTGCTTCGGCAGTCTGTGCACCCATCTTCTTCGGAGTAGAGAAATAACGTCCTGCAAACTTCTCAGCAAATTCCGCATTAGCAGCAGGCATGATATCTGTCATATACTTGAAGTCGGCACGGTCTTCCATCAATTTGATCAGCTCGGCTTCGTTGATCACTTCCTTACGGGCAGTGTTCACCAGCATAGCGCCTTTTGGCATCTCTTTCAGCAAAGCGTAGTTGATAGAGTTCTTCGTTTCAGCAGTTGCCGGGATATGAAGAGACACTACCTGACAAGTCTTGTACAGTTCTTCTGCAGAGTCAAGTGCCTTCACGCCATCTTTCTCAATCACTTCTTTCGGACAGAAAGCGTCGTAGGCGTACACTTCCATTCCGAAGCCTTTAGCTACACGGGCAACGTTACGACCAACGTTTCCGTATGCATGGATACCAGTTTCTTGCCCATCAATTCTGTACCGGAAGTACCGTTATAGAAGTTACGAACGGCGTATACCATCATGCCCAAAGCCAGTTCGGCAACAGCATTGGAGTTCTGTCCCGAGTATTCATCACGCAAACATTGTGAGCGGTAGCGGCAGTCAGGTCTACATTATCGTATCCGGCACCAGCACGAACTACAATCTTCAGTTCTTTAGCAGCATCCAGCACCTCTGCATCAATAATATCACTACGGATAATGATAGCATTAGCATCTTTCACTGCATCCAGCAACTGTGCTTTATCGGTATATTTCTCCAGCAAAGCAAGCTCATATCCGGCTGCTTCGATTTCTTTACGGATACCGTCTACAGCAACTTTGGCAAACGGTTTTCAGTAGCTACAAGTACTTTCATAATTTATCTGTATCTTTTAAAAGATTCACCACAGACTTCACCGGCCTACACACTATATTCAATAAGATTTCCAGTGTAAATCCGCAATCTGTGGTGACTCTATTTATATTATTAATGAAGTTTTTCAAATTCCTGCATGCAGTCGATCAAAGCTTGTACACTTTCTTTCGGCAGAGCATTGTAGCAAGATGCACGGAAACCACCCACTGAACGATGTCCCTTTGATACCTACCATACCTTTTCTGTAGCGAACTTCATGAAGTCAGCTTCCAGATCCTTGTATTCGGGAGCCATCACGAAACAGATGTTCATGCGTGAACGGTCTTCTTGGCAGCAGTACCTACGAACAGTTTGTTACGGTCGATTTCAGCGTACAGCATATCAGCCTTTTCGATAGCACGACGTTCCATTTCTTTCACACCACCCTGTGCCTTAATCCAACGCAGGTTCAACAGTGCAGCATAGATAGGCACTACCGGAGGAGTGTTGAACATAGAACCGTTATCGATATGAGTCTGATAGTTCAGCATTGACGGGATGTAACGAGAAACTTTACCTACCGCATCATTCTTCACGATAACGAATGTAACACCGGCAGGAGCCAGATTTTTCTGCGCACCACCATAGATACAGATATATTTGGAAACGTCGACCGGACGAGAGAAAATATCAGAAGACATATCGGCAACCATCGGAACCGGAGAGTTGAGATCTTCTTTAATTCTGTACCGTAAATCGTGTTATTGGTAGTTATGTGGAAATAATCTGCGTCAGCAGGAATTGTGTAATCTTCGGGATGTAAGTATATGTAGCTTCAGCGGAAGAAGCAACTTCTACGACTTCACCAAACCCCTTAGCTTCTTTCATCGCTTTCTTTGCCCACACACCTGTATTCAGATAAGCAGCCTTTTCAAGGAAGTTGAAAGGTACCATGCAGAACTCCATACTAGCACCACCACCAAGGGAACAGTACCGAATAACCTTCGGGGATATTGAGTAATTCCTTGAATAATGCCTCTGCTTCGTCAACCACAGGTTGGAAGTCTTTGGCACGGTGACTGATTTCCATCAGGGAGAGACCAGAGCCGTTGAAATCTAAAATAGCCTTCGCTGTATCCTCTATCACCTCACGCGGAAGAATGGAAGGTCCTGCATTGAAATTATGCTTTTCATTTGAAGTTTGTTTTGGTTTAACATTTCGTTAGTTTATGTCTTTTGACCTTGCGAATTTACGAATTTATTTCCGGTGCACAAATCTTTCCTTATAAAATACTGTTCTAAAGCAGATTTCTCTTTCTTTTATTGGTTTATACAAGATATATACACCATATTGTTATCCATACATATCAAGCAAGGGATAAAGGCGAAAATATAACCCGTGGAAATAATCGGTTATAGAGTGAAAGGAAAACGGTTATAAAATGAATATTTATTAAGAAAGACAGAGAAAACGAGGATTTCTCACCTAACAAGCGACGAGACTAAAATTATAAAAATAAGTCAGAAGAAAGGAGTCTCCAATACCTTCCTAAAAGAAAAGAAATGGAGACTGTCACAGAAATATTTTCTACTATCATTTTACTCTGTCATCCGGGAAGATATCTCCCACTTCAGAAAAGTGATATTATTTGTAATGACAAAGCCGATCATTTCGTCATTGCAGCATCCCAATCACCTATTTGGTTCTTGAAATTCCCCTTTCAGCTTTGAGAACACCTGTTGTTTTCGGCTCCTTTATTTAGCTTCCTCAATGATAGTCTTCATTCCTTTGATTTTTCCCTTGAATAAGATTCAGGAGTTGCTTCACTTTTGCCCGACGAACGGCAACAAAAGCATAATGCTCTTTCACATCAATCGCACCTACATCTTCACGCGTCAGATTACCTTTCTTATAAAGGAATCCGGCAATGTCCATCCGGCTCAGTTTCTCCTTCTTTCCTTTACCTATATATATAGTAGTCCAGACTGATTTGGGAGGACGCGAAGGATTTTCCGGCAGTTCCATCGTTTCTATATCTTCGGGAATATATTCAGGTAGTTTCTCTTCTGTGTGAAGAATCAGATAAGAAGTACCTGTTGCATCCCAACGTGCCGTACGTCCGTTACGATGTGTAAACGCTTCTTCGTTCACAGGCAGATGATAGTGAATGATGTGCTCTATCTCCGGAATATCAAGTCCACGGGCAGCAAGGTCGGTAGAGATCAGTACATGACAGCTTCCGTTACGGAACTTATACAATGCCGTTCCCGATCCGGCTGTTCCATACCACCATGAAAACGTTCGGCTGATAGTTTCTTATCTTCGAGCAGCTTATGCACACGATCCACCGCATCCCGATGATTGCAGAAAACAATGCTGGAACTGCTTCCCAATGTACAAAGCAAGTTGTAAAGCGTAGCAATCTTATCTTTGGAAGGAGAAAGCACCTTCATCAGCTTCAACCGGTTTTCCTGTTCTTCGGTTGCCTCCGGAAGAAAATCCAGTTTGACTGTCCGGTTCAGTCCCGTAAACTGAGGAATTTCTTCGGCATCAGTAGCCGACAGCAGCATACGTTTCTTTAATCCCGGAAGCTGGGTAATGATCTCTGCCATCATCATCGAAAACCGAACTCCAGCGATTTATCAAACTCATCGATAATCAAAGTCTCGATTGTTTCGGGATCAAAGTTCCCTTTGGACAGATGGTCGGTGATACGTCCGGAGTACCGATAATGATGGCAGGATGATTTCCTGCAATGCTTTCTTTTCTTCGGCAATGGGATGCCCGCCGTAGCAGCAACACGTTTTCCAGGAAGTTCCCATGCTCCGGAATACGGTATCTATCTGTAAAGCCAACTCACGGGAAGGCACCAGAATCAGCACCTGCACGCTGTCATCATTCGGTTTTAGGGTAAGCAACAGAGGCAAAGATAAGCCAATGTTCTTGCCGATCCTGTCGGTGACAACAGGATAACATCTTTCCTGCCCGTGCCCTGTTCGAGCGCAGCTTCCTGCATCGGGTTCAAAGATTCAATCTTCAAATTCTGAAGAGCGGACTGTATTATTTCATTTTTCTCTAACATGGGGACAAAGATACAAAAGGACGAAAAGATTCGGTAAGATAGTGCATAAAGAGGAAATCTGAAAGCACCATTGTCTTTACAGATTTCCCGCCAGTTTCTTTATGTTATTCTTCCGGTCCTTTCCGACCGGAGATCAACTTCCGAAGATTATCCTCCAAAGTTATCGAACATCAGGTTCTGAGCCGGAACGCCAGATCGTCGAGCATCTTCTCAACAGCTTTCGACATCGGACCAGGACCACATGTAGTATTCAATATCTTCAGGAGCTTCGTGGTTCTTCAAGTAAGTTTCATAAATTACGTTGTGTACGAAACCCGGAGTATATTTCACCGGCAGCATCAGCAGCAGGATCCGGACGGTCGAGTGCCAGATGGAATGTGAAGTTCGGGAAATCCTTTCAATTTGCAGGAAGTCTTCCAGATAGAATACTTCGTTCAGCGCACGGGCACCATAGAAGTAAGACATCTTGCGGTCGGTCGTATGCAATGTTTTCGTCAAGTGCATAATCTGTGCACGCAACGGAGCCATACCGGCACCACCACCGATCCACATCATTTCCTTGTTAGAGTCGAAAATCGGATGGAAGTCTCCATAAGGACCACTCATTATTACCTTGTCACCCGGTTTCAGCGTAAAGATATAAGAAGAAGCGATACCCGGCATTACATCCATAAATCCAGGACCCTGTTCTTTCGGCTTGAACGGAGGGGTAGCGATACGTACAGTCAGCATGATACGGTCACCTTCTGCAGGATAGTTGGCCATAGAGTAAGCACGGATTGTTTCCTCTTCATTCTTACATTTCAAGCCCAGCAAACCGAATTTCTCCCATGCAGGCAGATATTCTTCACCGATCAGGCTCTTATCAATGTCCTTATCATAATCCATTGAGAATTTAGGTATCTTGATCTGTGCGTAAGAACCCGGGATAAAGTCCATGTGTTCGCCTTTAGGCAATGCCACGATAAACTCTTTGATAAATGTAGCCACGTTCTTGTTGGAGATCACTTCGCACTCCCACTCTTTCACACCGAGTACAGACTCGTCGATCTTGATAGCCATGTCACTCTTCACTTTCACCTGACAGCCCAGACGCCAGTGGTCTTGTTGCTGTTTGCGGCTGAAGTGAGGAACTTCAGAAGGCAGGATTTCGCCGCCACCTTCAAGCACCTGACATTTGCACTGTCCGCAAGAACCCTTGCCACCACAAGCGGATGACAGGAATACACCGTTTACGGCCAGCGTATTAAGCAATGTGGAACCGGACTCTACTTCCAGTCCTGTTTCGCCATTGATCGTTAGTTTCACGTTACCTGACGGTACCAGAAATTTCTTGGCAACCAGCAAGATAACAACAAGCAACAGAATAACCACAAGGAATACCCCAATGCTTGATAATATTAAATTCATATCCATTGTCTTATTCCTTTCTTTTTAGATGTTCAAACCAGAGAAACACATAAATGCGATTGCCATCAGACCTACAGTGATAAATGTGATGCCCAGACCTTTCAGCGGAGCAGGTACATCAGAGTAAGCCATTTTCTCACGGATAGCAGCCAGACCGACGATAGCCAGCAGCCAGCCGATACCCGAACCGAGTGCGTAAGACAGCGCATCCCATACATCACCGATGTATTTCGGATCGCTTGCACCCAGGTTGATGCGTTGTTGCATAAACAAAGAAGCACCCATGATAGCACAGTTAACGGCGATCAACGGCAGAAAGATACCCAGTGAAGCATACAGCGACGGGCTGAAACGTTCTACCACCATCTCCACCAATTGCACGATACCGGCAATAACGGCAATGAAAAGAATAAAACTCAGGAAGCTGAGGTCAACACCTTCAATGATAGCGTTGGCAGCCAGCACCTTGGTTTGCAATAAATAGTTCACCGGAAGCGTAACCAGCAACACGAATGTTACGGCTATACCCAGTCCTACGGCAGTCTTCACATTCTTCGATACAGCCAGATATGAGCACATACCCAAGAAGAACGCGAATATCATGTTGTCCACAAAGATGGAGCGGACGAATAAACTTAATAAATGTTCCATATATTTTAATTAAGAATTAAGAATGAAGAATTTCGAGTTTATGAGTGTTACCTTCATTCATCCTTCTTCATCCTTCATTTATATTAATTACTTTCTTCTTGCAGTTCTTTGTGACGTGCACGCTGATACCAGATGATGCAAGCTACGATAATCAATGCCATCGGCGGCATCAACATCAGACCGTTGTTTACATAACCGATATTCTGGATAGGCTCATAATTCAGGATATTGAAACCAAGCAAAGTTCCCGAACCGAGCAGTTCGCGGAAGAAAGCTACGATTACCAGAATCTTGGCATAACCCAAACCGTTACCAACTCCGTCAAGGAATGATTCCCAAGGACCGTTCTGCATGGCAAATGCTTCCAGACGTCCCATCAGGATACAGTTGGTAATGATCAAACCTACATAAACAGAGAGCTGTACACTTACATCGTATGCAAACGCTTTCAGAATTTCACTAACGATGGTAACCAAAGCAGCAACCACTACCAACTGAACGATGATACGGATACGATTTGGAATCGTCTTACGCAACAGTGAAATAACGACATTGGCAAACGCTGTAATCACAGTAACTGAAAGTCCCATCACAATGGCGGGTTCCAGCTTGGCAGTAACAGCAAGTGCAGAACAGATACCAAGCACCTGTACGGTTACCGGATTATCGATTCCCAACGGAGCAGAGAATACTTCTTTATTCTTCTTTGAAAACAGTTGTCCCATATTCTTTATCCTCCTCCTTATTATTTAGTTAAAAAACTTATGTAATTATTCAGACAAGCCTTCAGCATAGCATCCACACCTACCGAAGTGATCGTACCACCAGAGATACCGTCCACTTGGTAATCAGCTTTTTCTACCTTGCCATTCTTAACAACACCCAGAGCAACGGCACCGTTTTCCAGTGTCTTCTTGCCTGCGAATTCATGCTGGAACCAGTCAGTAGCGATTTCAGCACCCAGACCCGGAGTTTCACTTGCGTGTGAAAAGTATACACCGTAAACTGTGTCTTTGTCCTCGTTCAGAGCAACGTATCCCCAGATACCGCCCCAAAGACCGGCACCGTATACAGGAACCACATATTTAGTCTGACCATCTACATCACATACAAATACGTGCAGACGTTGGTGTTCTTTCACTTCTTTCTCGTAGTTAGTGGCAAACTCACCTGTGTTTTCAGTCAGCGTGCCGTCTACGTTCATCAGCATATCACCTTTTACATATTTCTGATATTCGGCATCAGCATCTTCTACATTTTTAATGTTCAATGCAGCAAGAATCTGCTTTTTAGTGTCCAACTGCACATTCTTGTCTTGTGTAGCTTTCAGTGAAGAACTAACGAATGCCAGCAGGAATGCAACGATAACAACCATTACCGAAGCATAAATGATAGTATAACTATTACTATTTGTATTCATTTTCATTCGGTATTATTGGTTAGACTTAACAGCGCGTTTCTCGCGACGGCTGATATTACTCTGTACTACACAGTAGTCGATCAGCGGAGCGAAGATGTTCATCAGCAGGATGGCGAGCATCATACCTTCGGGATAACCCGGATTCAGTACGCGGATAACGATAGCCATCACACCGATCAGGAATCCGAAGATGTATTTACCTCTTTCCGTACGTGCGGATGTCACAGGGTCGGTAGCCATGAATACGGCACCGAAGCAGAAACCACCCAGTACGAGGTGTTCGTACCAAGGCATCTGAGCCATTGTGTTGTTTTCCATGCCGATAGCATTGAATACCCAGGCCATGAATGCACCACCAACGAATACAGAAAGCATCGTCTTCCAGCTTGCAACGCCTGTCCACAGCAGGATAACGGCACCGATCAGGATGGCGATCACACTTGTTTCACCGATAGAACCGGGAATAAGACCTGTTATCATATCCATGTTGAATGCAGGAACCGTACCCGTTGTAGCGGCTTGTCCCAGCGGGGTAGCCACAGTCAGACCGTCTACAGCCTGTCCCATACCAAAAATGGTATCGCCGGATACCCAAACGGCGTCACCGGACATCTTGGTCGGATAAGCGAAGAACAGGAATGCACGGGTGATCAACGCTACGTTGAACACATTCATACCCGTACCACCGAATACTTCTTTTGCAAAGATAACAGAGAATGCAGTTGCTACGGCAAGAATCCAAAGCGGACAGTCTACCGGAACGATCATCGGGATCAGAATACCGGAAACAAGGAATCCTTCCTGAATTTCCTCCTTCTTCCATTGAGCTACGACGAACTCAATACCCAGACCGACAACGTATGATACGATAATTTTAGGCAATACAGCCAGGAATCCGTAGATAAACATTTCGATGAAGCTGCCAGTAGCACCTGTGTGGGTGAAATGCTGGTAACCTACGTTGTACATACCGAACAGCAGCGCCGGTACTAACGAAATAACCACAATCGACATAATACGCTTGCTGTCGATCGCGTCGTGTATGTGCGTTCCCGTTTTCGCAGTCTTGCTGGGCACGAACAGGAATGTTTCGAAGCCGTCGAACACCGACTGGAATGCGTGGAATTTACCGCCCTCTTCAAAGTTCGGCTTTATCTTATCGAGATAATTTCTTAACGCTTTCATTAATATATTACTATTTTACGATTTACAATTTACAATTTGCCATGCGGATTATGCCATTTCAGCACGGAGCATGTCGAGTCCGACACGGACGATGCGTTGGAGTTCCATCTTCGAAGAGCAGACGAATTCGCAGAGTGCGAAGTCTTCGGGAGCCACTTCGTAGATACCCAGCGCTTCCATGCGGTCGATATCACCGGCGATGATCGCTTTAATCAGATATTCGGGCATGATATCCATGGGGAATACCTTATCATATTCGCCGGACATGATCATGTGGCGTTCGCCGCCTTTGATACGTGCATCCAGCGTATATTCCTTTTTGCCCATCAACCAGCTGAAATATGAGTGGTTGGCACTGAACTGGTTGAAGCGCGGCATGATCCATCCGAACATTTCGTGAACGTCATCACCTTCGGGGATTACAGTCAGTTGGCTGTGGAAAGCACCCAGGAATCCGTTAGGAGAAACTTGTTTGCCACTCAGCACGTTACCACTGATGTAGCGCAAATCTTTGTCAGTTGTTACGTTTCCGGCAAATACGTTAGTCAGCAATGCACCTACCTGAAGTTTGCAGTAAGCAGGTTTCAACACTTCGGAACCTGTCACGGCTACTGTGCGGGTGAAATTCACACGGCCTGTATTGAAGAGACGACCGATGAAGATAACGGCTTGCGGATCAATTGTCCACACAGTTTCGCCCTTTGAAACGGGGTCGAGGTGGTTGATCTGAACACCTACGTTACCGGCAGGGTTCGGTCCGTCGAAAGCGGTGATTGTAACGTTCTTAGCCTGTGTCAGTGCAGCGGCTTTCTGTTTCACGCTGATGCTCAGGTAAGTTTTTGCCATTTTGGCGAGGGCATCAAGACCAGTCTGGAAGTTTGCTTCTTCGCCTTTCAGAGCAAATTCGAAGTCGGGAGCCAGCGGATTGGTATCGAATGCGGAAACGAAGATGCCCTTCGGTGTTACCGTCGGGTCTGCAATGATGTCATACGGACGTTGCTTGATAAACGCAAACAGACCTGCTTCAAGAAGCGCGGACTTCACAGCATCTGCATCCATCGAGGATACGTTCTTCTTACCAAATTCTTCGTAGTCCTGCTCTGCGGCAGCTTCCACTACGATGTTCAATACCTTACGGCGAGCACCACGTTCAACGCTCGTCACTACGCCACTCACGGGCGAAACAAATTTCACTTCAGGATGATACTTGTCGATAAACAAGGGTCCACCGGCCATCACATATTCCTGCTCTTTCACAACCACTTTCGGTGTCACTCCAGGAAAATCATCGGGTACGAGTGCGTAAAATCCCGGCTCTTTCACTGTTGTGTACGTCTCAGCAGCTTTACCTTTCAGGTTTATGTCAAGGCCTTTACGTAACTTTATTACATTTGCCATGCTATATAAAATAATGGTTTCATAAAATTTGCCGCAAAAGTAATAAATAATAATGTGATTCGGGAGGAAAAAAGGAATTACGGAAAAATATCCGTAATTCCTTTGTGTTCGCACACGTTCTTTAATAAAGTAGGCTGGAAGACCTGCGCGCACAAGTCTATGCAACGTGATTGTCGGTTGGTTATTCTTCGCCGGCAAACATTGATCCCACGCCGGCAGGCGGATCGGTTTTGTTTCAAGACTTCGAGTGCTTTCGGGGTCACGTATTTCGTTTCCACAACAAGACGGAAGGTATATTCGTTGAACCATTCGTCGGTCATGATGAGATGTCCCTGATAGCCGGCTCCGGCACCCAACTATTTTCAACCATCCATTTGGTCGGTTTTCCGTTTTGTCCAGATCGACTGCCATGAGGGTCATGGCGTGACTGGAGCTGCTGGCAAAGCTTTGAATACGCTGCTTCTTGTCCATGCCGAAGGTGGTGCCCATCAATGAGTCGTAATCATAGTTTTGACGTCGAGCAGACCACGGTCAGAGTTCAGGAACTTGCCGACGTCGCAGGAGTAATACATCATGGTGCTGTCTTTCAGAGAGGCGATGGCCATCTCCTTGATGTCCTCGATCGGGAGGTTGACGTATGTCCAGTTCTTACCGTCGTAGCGGTGGCGGTCGTAGTCTATTTCATAACATTTGTAGTATTCGCGGCTGGGATCGTTCATGAGCATGACGTAGTTGTCAATCAGCTTTTCGTCACCGTATTTCTTCAGGAAAGAAAGCGGGGTGTAGGTGGCGGTTTCTACAGGCTCGCCTTTGACATTATATTGCGTCCAGGTAAATTCTGTGGAGGTACGCCCAAGTTCAGGACAAGCATACGGTAAATGGTGCTCAACATTTCCACTTTAGCGTTCTCTATAGCGGTAGGTTTGGCTTTTCGAGGCCATGTCACGGAGCTGCAAACCCTGTTCGCGAAGTTTCAGAGCGATCAGACTCGCCATGCGGGCTGTGTTTTCGCTGCTGTTCGTTTCGGGCATCACGTCTTTGGGGACGAGACCGTATTTGCTTACGATGTCCGCTACCCGGTGAATGTGCCGCCGTCGCTCAACGGATTGCGGAACAGCCATTCCACCATTTTATCGTTCATAGGCTTGTCGCTGGTATCGATGACTCCTTGAGGAAAAGGTTGGCCTTTCCAGCTGGTCGAAAAAGAAAGGATAGGTTTGCGAGAATTCGAAAGACCCCAGATTGTATTTATCGATGGCTTTGGCACGCATTACGTTCAGACCGGTGAAGAGCCAGCAGCGTCCGGATGATTTCTGGTCGGTGATCCCCTTGGAGTTCACTTTGACAGAAAAATGCGTATCCATCCCCTTCATATTGTCCTGGTTCAGGGCAAGCTTGCGGATGTCGTTGTTGCTGATGGCGTTCCGGATAGCCTTGTCGGTAGAAGTGCCTTGATAACTCTGTTTGATTTGCTGCATCATGTCAGCGCTGATGCCGCCTTTCGCGTCCTGTGCCTGTGCAGAATAGTAAAGGGCACAGCAAACAAAAACTGATAAAATTCGTTTATTCATTATAGATCGTTTATAAATTAACTTTGCCTGTATGCTAATAGTAATCCGTTGGCAATTTCGTTTTACATATTATTAATTGGCAAAAATACGATTCTTTTTAGATTTATTATCTATGAGAATGAAAACTAATCGAAATAAAATAGTTTCCTTTGCAGCGGATTTCAAGAAAGAATATGAAAAGATATACAATAGGTATATTGATGATGTTTCTATTCATCAATATTTCGTTAGCTCAAACGGCTGACACGGCAGTAAAAGCGATGAACTGCAAACGACTACAACTTCTGTTGACGAAGTCGGGGTAGCCCCGGCAGATTCCACCCCCCCTTTCCAAAGAATTGCGACGTCAGCGTGTAGCCAAACGTAATCTACACTATAATATATTAGGTGGCCCCAGCTATACTCCGGACTTCGGATTACTGATCGGCGGTAGTGCATTGATGACGTTTCGGATGAATCCGAGTGATACTACCAACAACGTTCGGTGGTGCCGATGGCCATCGCCCTGATGTTCGAAGGAGGACTGAACCTGTTCACCAAACCGCAGCTTTTCTTCAAAGGCGACCGATTCCGCATCTTCGGAGTCTTTGCATATAAGAATACACTGGAAAATTTCTACGGCATCGGATACAGCACCAACAAGGACTATCCGCGTGGCGAAGACACCAGCGAATACCGTTATAGCGGTGTGCAGGTGAATCCGTGGTTTTATTCCGTCTGGGGAAAAGCAACTTCTTTGCCGGTCCGCAGATCGACTTCAATTATGACAAGATCACTAAACCTGCCGCAGGAATGATAGAGCAACCATCGTATATTGCTGCCGGCGGTACGGATCACGGCTACTCTAACCTCAGTTCCGAGTCGGTTTCCGCTGACGTACGACCCGTGACGTTCCCGCCAATGCTTATCGGGGAACGTATCTGGACTTTCGTGGGATGATGTACAACAAAGCCTTCGGAAGCGATAATAATTTCTACCGTTTGAAATAGACTACCGCCAATACAAGACCCTAGGCAAACGTAAAGTATTGGCTTGGACAGTGCAAACAAAGAATGTATTCGGCAATGTTCCATTGACTAAATACGCACTCAGCGGCACTCCTTTCGACCTTCGTGGTTATTATATGGGACAGTTTCGCGACAAGTCATCCCACGTGATGATGGCAGAATACCGTCAGATGATAAATACGGACAAAAGCAATTGGGTGAAGAAGATGCTGAATCATGTAGGCTACGTAGCATGGGGAGGATGCGGCTTCATGGGCCCTACTCCGGGCAAAATCGAAGGTGTACTTCCTAATCTGGGACTCGGTTTACGCATTGAAGTTCAGCCCCGTATGAACGTCCGTCTTGACTTCGGCAGAGACATGGTGAACAAGCAGAATTTATTCTATTTCAACATGACGGAGGCATTCTAAACAAGTATTTGCTCATAATTAACAAGAAAGATGATAAAATGCTTCCATAAGAACATCATTAAATAAAATTAATCCTTATATTTGCGTTGCTATAACACAGCAAAAGCAGATAATAGGGTTAATTTATGAAACAAATCAAATACCTCTTCGGAGGATTATTATTTTTGTTTGCCTCCATGGGAAGCGTAACTGCGCAAGAGGTAAGCGATTACTCAAAACTACAGCCAAGTGATTATTCCAGCATTACACTTCCACCGCTGGATCTTCTTTCGAGAACGCAAAAGCGCTCCAACTTACGAATTAGCTTCAGTAAAAGAACAAATTGAACGGAAACTTCTGGCAAAGAGAAGCGTGCCTTCTTAGGCTTTTTCAGTTTACGGGCAGCTACCAGTATGGTATGTTCGGTAACGAGTCTACTTATACCGATGTAGCGATTGCACCTTACCTGACCTATGCAACACAGGCACAGAACGGATATACGGTAGGTGCAGGAGTCAATATTCCTTTAGACGGGCTCTTTGACCTGACAGCACGGGTAAAACGTCAAAACTGAATGTGCGCACTGCCCAGCTTGAAAAGAAGTTAAGTTTGAGGAAATGAAAAAGGAAATTATCCTCTTATACGCAACTGCGACCTCCCAATTAAACATTCTTAAACTTAATGCCGAAGCCCTCATGCTTGCTAATGTACAATATAGTATAGCTGAAAAGGATTTCTCGAATGGAGCTATTGACTCGGGGACTTTATCATCTGAAAAGTCTCGCCAATCTGACGCACAAGAGAAATTCGAAAACAGCAAATTCGAACTAAGCAAGAGTTTAATGATACTTGAGTTAATCACCCACACTCCCATTTTAAGAAACAAATAAACATACATTTATGGAATACATCCTTTATATCAGCAGATTCCTATATCGTATCCGTTGGTGGTTAGTAATTGGAACAGCCATTATAACATTTGCTGTTTACTATTTTGGAAAACGCATGATAGGCAAAACATATAATGTAGAGGCAACCCTCTACACTGGTGCTGCTTCCGGCTACAATCTAGAAGGTGGAAATAACAAAGTGGATTGGGCGACAACTCAGAACGCTATGGATAACCTAATGAACATTATCAAGGCTGAAAGTACACTCAAACGGGTATCTATGCGATTATATGCCCGAAGTCTGATCAAAGGTAATCCAAAAGAAGACAATGAATTCATCAAAGCCAGCAATTACAACAGAATATATGAACACCTAAAGAATAGTCCGAACGGGAAAGAAATACTGTCATTAATAGATAAAAACAGCGAAGATAAAACGGTAGCCAACTTTTTCAATTACTTGAGACCGACTCAAGCAAACTATCTCTATGGAGTATTCTATTATAATTTGCCCTATTACTCTTATAATGATCTCAGAGCAATCAGAGTAGCGCGTAAAGGTGCCAGCGATCTGATTGAAATAAGTTATACGGCAAGTGATCCGGGTATCGCCTATAATACCATTGACATTCTGACCAAAGAATTTGTAAACGAATACAGTGCAATCCGTTATGGTGAAACAGATAAAGTTATCGAATATTTTAAAAGCGAACTTCAACGCATCGGAAAGGAACTTCGGCTTAAAGAAGACTCACTAACGCAATATAACGTAGAAAAACGTGTTATTAATTATTACGATGAGACCAAAGAAATCGCTGCCATCAACAAAGAGTTTGAGTTACGTGAACAAAACGTACTGATTGCATACAACAGCGCCAAAGCAATGTTAAACGAACTGGAAAAGCAAATGGGCAGCAATGCCAAACATGTAATCAACAATCTTCAGTTCTTGGATAAACTAAATGAAGCCGCTTCGCTTACAGGAAAAATCTCAGAAATGGAAACGATTTCAAGTGATCATCAGAATCAAGAAGCCTCATTACAGGAATATAAGAATCGCTTAAATCAAACGCGCAAGGAGCTTTCCGAGCTTTCAAACAAATATGTAGAGAACAAATATACCAAAGAAGGAATAGCTAAAGAGAACATCATAGAACAGTGGCTTGAAGTAACCATGCAATACGAAAAAGCCAAATCAGACTTACAAATTATACAGCAAAGCCGTATAGACCTCAACGAGAAATACAGACAGTTTGCACCAGTAGGTTCCACTATCAAACGTCAAGAGCGTAACATAACTTTATAGAGCAAAATTACTTGTCTGTATTGAAAAGCTACAATGATGCCCTCATGCGTAGAAAAAATTTGGAAATGACCTCCGCTGCATTAAAAGTGTTGAATGCTCCGGCATATCCGATCAGTGCCATGCCCACCTTTGAAAAAATGGTAATGGCGTGTGCCGGTACCTTCTTATTTATTTTGGGATTCTTCTTAATTCTTGAATTATTAGACCGTACTCTACGCGATTCTATTCGTACACGTCGTTTGATTGGACTTCCGATGTTAGGCGCCTTCCCAAAGACTCTATTTTAGAGTATCACAATCATGTTGAAGAATCAAAAGTATAGCTACAAAACAGTTAAGCAATAGTATCCTTCGTTTCTGTCAGCAAAAGAAAGAAGGATTGCCCTACATTATCAATTTTATTAGTACAGAAGGCGGGGAAGGCAAAGTTATGTGATCGAAGCCCAAAAAATACTGGAACAGTATCGGACTTAAAACAAAAGTAATAACATGGAAGTCAGACTTCAGAATTGATTCACGAGAATACAACCTGGCCAAAAGCATTACCGATCTATACACATCAGAGGAAGAAGATATTCTCATCGTTGAATATCCCAATCTGCGGGAAGCTAGCATATCGCTGGAATTACTACAAGAAGCTAATCTAAATATACTCGTAGCCCGTGCTGACCGTGGTTGGAAGAGACCGATAAGCTCTTGTCAGAAAAGCTAAGTCAACAAGTAGGTAAAACTCCACTTTATGTTTACTTGACACGCATCCCGCAATGTGGTTGAAGACTACACTGGTATGCTTCCACCATATACACTTTGGAGGAAAATAGTATACCGACTGTCACAATTAGCATTGACAGAAGTATATTTACGTTCACAAAGAAAGAAAGCCGGCAACATCAGGAGATGAAGATGACGAATGATAAAGGAAAATACAGTCAATACTTAACAGTAGCCGGTAACTATTTTGCCAATAAAGGATGGGTACATTTACTATTGGCAGGAGGATTGTATATATTATACAAAATGTTCTTTCGTACTTCCCTTCCTTTCTTTCTGACGATTAGTTCATTACCTTTAATGACAGTTATTTTCTTATTAATTATCAAATATTCAAAGCAAAGTTTCTATACACTTTTCATTCTCCAATTCCTGCTGGCAGCAGCTTATGCAGTGACAGACATACCATTGGGAGTAGCAACATTAATGTGTACATTGTTTGCCGTTGTTTTGCTCTTTGCGTACGGAATGCATGAAAAAATTGACTGGTCGGAAAGTCGTAATGGTATGCTTATGCTTTTTCTGATATGGGGAGTTTATTGCATATTAGAGATAGCTAATCCGAACAATGTTCAGGCAGCATGGAATATCTCCATCACCCATTATCTCATATATCCTATTGTATGTGCTGTCATCGTACCGTTAGCAATCCGTAACATCAAGGGGATTCAGTGGCTTCTAATTATATGGTCTCTTTTCATCCTCTTGGCAGCAGCCAAAGGATATTGGCAAAACTGTGGTTTTAATGAACGTGAGCAGTATTTTTATACGTTTTGGGAGGAGCAAGAACTCATATTATTTGGTCCGGTATTCGTTATTTCTCATTCTTCAGTGATGCAGCGAACTTCGGCGTACACATGGCTATGGGTGTTTCACTTTTGGAATTTCACTTTTTATATAAAAGGTGTATGGCTGAAAATCTATTTTATAATTGTCATTATTGCCGCCATTTACGGAATGGAATTTCTGGAACACGGGCTGCGATAGCTCTGCCTATCGGTGCTTTAGGGAGTTTCATTATTCTTTCACGCAATCGCAAAGCATGTATTACAGGTATTTCAGTTCTTGCCTTGTTATTCTTGTTTTTGTATGTACCAATATAGGAGATGACAATCAATATATCCGCAAGATGCGTTCTGCATTTCGTCCTAGCCAAGACGCTTCCTATCAATTACGTGTAGACAATCGAAAGAGAATGAGAGAATTGATGATTCACAAGCCTTTGGATATGGGATAGGGTTATCCAAAGGCGACCGTTTCTATCCCAAAGAACGTATGCCCTATCCACCGGATTCCTGGTTAGTCTCAGTATGGGTAGAAACCGGAATCATCGGTCTAGTTCTCTACCTGGCTGTTCACGGAGTCCTTTTGCATGGTGCGGATGGATACTGATGTTCAAGATCATGAACAAACGCCTGCGAGGCTTACTTACTGCCTGGCTCTGTACCGCTGCCGGATTCTATCTGGCAGCCTATGCCAACGACGTGATGCAATATCCCAACTCCATCCCCATATACAGCCTTTGCCCTCTGCTTCGCAGGACCGTACATTGACAAGCGGATGCAGCAAAGTAAAGAAACAGAACTGAAAACGAACAATAGATTATGATGAACGAACCTCAAGTCTCCTTTATCACAGTTTGCTACAACGGCTTTAAAGACACTTGCGAATTAATAGAATCGCTGCAAACACATGTACATTCCGTGAGCTATGAAATCATCGTCGTAGACAATGCTTCGCGCGAAGACGAAGCGACTAAAATCAAGGAGCTATATTCCGATATAGTCACCTGCGGAGCGAGTCTAACCTAGGCTTCTCCGGTGGAAATAATCTGGGATCAGAGTAGCCAAAGGAGCCTATATCTTTCTGATAAACAATGACACTTATGTTGAATCAGACGGATTCCACTACCTGACAGAGCGACTGGAAAGTCAGAAAACATCGGAGCCGTCTCTCCGAAGATACGCTTTGCCTTTCCTCCGCAAAACATACAGTTTGCCGGATTCACCTCCCTGTCGGCAATCACTATACGCAACGAAATGACAGGTTTCGGCTGTCCGGACGACGGCACGTTCGACACCCCGCACACGACCCTACCTGGGGGCGGCACTCATGGTAAAACGTGAAGTCATTGAGAAAGTAGGAGAAATGCCGGAAATATTCTTCCTGTATTATGAAGAAATGGACTGGTGTACACAGATGACAAATGCCGGTTACGAACTATGGTATGAGCCTCGTTGCACCATCTTCCACAAAGAAAGCCAGAGCACCGGACAGTTCAGCAAGCTACGTACTTTCTACATGACGCGCAACCGTTTGCTCTACACCCGCCGCAACCGGAAGGTGCTCAGCGGCTGCTCTCCATTCTTTATCAATCTACCATAGCTGCCGGAAAAACAGCCTTCAGTTTGCCCTGAAAGGTCGTTTCGATTTATTTGCCACAGTATGGAAGGTGTTGTCAGAAGCTTTTCTATCACCTCTCCTATCCGATAACCCTTAAAAATGAAAGACCATGTATACCTTTATTGATTGGATTCTCTTTATTCTCCTGGCACTTTGTGTCGGTTATCTGCTGTTCTACGCCATTGCTTCCAAATTCTATCGTCCGCGAAAACTTTCCGAAGCACGTATCCTGCGTCGTTTTCTTGTACTCTTCCCTGCATACAAGGAAGACAGGGTGATCGTCTCCACTATCCGTAATTTCCTCGAACAGGAATACCCCAAAGAAATGTACGACGTTCTTGTCATCTCCGATCAGATGCAGCCGGACACGAATGCTGCCCTACAAACACTCCCCATCTGTTTGCAAGTAGCCGACTATACCAATAGTTCCAAAGCCAAAGCCCTTACGCTGGCAATGAACGTCACTGCCAACGAATCTTATGACGTAGTAGTGATCATGGATGCCGACAATGTAACGACACCCAATTTCCTCGCAGAAATCAACCGTGCTTTTGACTCCGGCCTGCATGCTGTACAAGCCCACCGCACAGGAAAAAACATGAATACAGACATCGCTGTTCTGGATGCGATCAGCGAAGAAATAAACAACGGATTCTTCCGCAGCGGGCACAACGCGATAGGATTGTCAGCCGGATTAGCCGGTTCCGGAATGGCATTCGACGTTCATTGGTTCCGCCGAAATGTAGGACATCTGCAAACATCGGGCGAAGACAAGGAGCTGGAAGCCCTGTTGCTAAAACAACGCATTCATATCGAGTATCTGGAACAACTGTCCGTATACGATGAAAAGACACAGAAAAAGAAGGTATCAAAATCAGCGTAAACGATGGATTGCAGCACAATACGGTGCATTGCGGGCTTCCTTGCCCGATTTCCCGAAAGCACTGATTCAGGGAAATATCGACTACTGCGACAAGATTCTTCAATGGATGCTGCCTCCCGTCTGATACAACTGGTGGGAGTTTTCGGTTTCACTTTACTCTTTACCGCAATCGGCTTACTAATGAGTCTGCAAAGCGGAGAAAACGAGTGGTATACGGCCATCAAATGGTGGATACTATCAGCCGCCCAAGTTGCCGCCATGATCATACCTGTGCCGGGAAAGTTGCTGAACCGGAAATTAGGAAAAGCAATCCTGCAAATTCCGGCACTGGCACTGGCAATGATAGCCAATATGTTCCGACTGAAAGGAGCAAACAAAAAGTTTATTCATACTGAGCACGGAGAAGAATAAGGCCTTCGTCAAGCCCACTCCTCCTCCGCATCAAAGCACGGACAAGCCTTCACCCATTCCTCCGGCTCGATCTCCCCGTTCCCGTTCAGATCAGGGCTCAGATCACGATGCCCGCACACCCGGCAACCGGGATAATCACGCAGCAACGTAAGCACAAGCACATGCATCGAGTGTACCTGCCATTCGGTACGGGTATCGGCAGGCCGCCCGTGACAGTCAAGTCCGCCCTCATAGCAAATGCCGATACTTGTCCGGTTGAATCCTTTCGCATGAGCTCCTATCCGTTCAATGGGGCGGGTAGTCTTGATGTCGCCATTTTTCCGGATATAAAAGTGGTAACCAATCCCGTTAAATCCCCGCCGGCGGTGGCACACTTCAAGGTCTGTTTCCGTGAAATCCCTGTCCGCCCTAGAGGCGGAACAGTGGATCACAATCAGGTCAATCTTCCTCATCGACCTGCCCTTTCGTTCGTTTTCCTTTTCTCTTCCTACGGAAGAAAAACAGGATTTCCAATGCAATCTCCAAAATCTTGTCAATCATAACTTTTCATTTTTACAGGTTATTCATTTACAGGTATCACACATTAATGATGCTGATGTACTTACCGGACTAAACGGTAGGATCGGGAGCTTCCTCCTCCCCTCCATCGCCACCGGAACCGGAACCGCTGCCACCGCCACTACCGGAGCCTCCGCCATCACCGTTGCCTCCCGAAGCCGGCGCATTCTTGGAGACAAGTTCGAAGACCATGTTATTGTCCCCGCCACGTGTGGTTGCCGTACTGTCGTTGGCAAGCCGCAGAGCATTATCGACCTTGAAACGAAGGTTGACACGAGTGATATTCCTCACCGTACAGTCCTTTTCCAGTTCCACACCGGGACAAGTAAGCGTGGTATAGAAAATCCCCAAGCCATCAACTTTTACCTTATTCCCCGCTACGAGCACCTTCTTCATCGAACGGACAAAGGATTGCATCACGTGCTCCACATCCTCCACCGAAAGCGAACCGATCGACTCGATCTCACGCGCCAGCGACTCGATAGAATAAAGTTTCGATTCCCCCGGCTTGGGTTTGAGCACATACACCATCGGCGATTTGTCATCACCAATCTTTTTTTTGCGCTGATAGCGCACCACAGACACTGTTGCCATACTGAATTTGTATTAAAGAAAAGAAGGACATTCTCCCTTTCTGTTGGTGAAACAAAGATACGGCAGTGCACCGGCGACTTCCCGGATTACGACGGACTGCGCCGGACTATGACGGGATAAAACGGATTAAGACGGATTAAAACAGCATAAAGCAGAATAAAAAAAATAAAGTGAATCAGAAACAGATTGAAAGCATACTAAAAGCAAATACAAAGTAACCATAAAGCAGATAAAACTGAAAAAGATCCTAACCAACCCCGAATAAACATCCCCCCAAAAGATAAGCAGACAACGTGAATAACAACTAAATAATACAAGCATAAAAGCAACACTTTCATGAGCAACAAATTTGCTAAATACAGTAAAAAACAGTAACTTTATACCCATTACAACACCCTATAATTAAATCAAGAATGAAAGCAAATACAGATACCCTGCAAAAACAGGAAGAAGAAAAAGCCTTCCAATACCGCAGCTACGGAAAAGGAGAACTCGCCATGCTATATATCCCCAACATCCAGCAACAAAGCGCAGTAGACCGCTTCAACGAATGGATCGAAGCCGCACCCGGACTAAAAGAACGCCTGCTATCCACCGGCATGAATCCCCGAAGCAGACACTACACACCCGCACAAGTACGACTGATCGTAGAAGTGCTGCAGGAGCCTTGAAAACAGGCAACAAGTATTGCTGCCAATCAGCAGTTAAAACAAAATAAGAATAGTTCCGGACAAGATACCCGATTAATGTATAAAGCTGTCCGAAAAGAAGATAAATACTATCAATCTATCATTCAGCACACGGAGAAGAATCTCTTCTTTGACTAATATAAAGAGCTGATTCTTCGGCAGACTTAGGATGACAGAGCAAAACGATAGCAGACGTTCTCTTTTCGGACAACTCCATTCAATATCATTTTCCGGTTCACTCGGATGAACACGTTGCTTTTCAGCCGTGTCTCTTAATGAAATTTCTGATCTTCTTCGATAAGTTCCTGGCTAAATTTCTCCGGTGCCAAAGGGGTAAAGAGTTCTATAAGATTTTCTTCGGGATCGCGCAGGTACAGGGTACGCATCCCCCAATCGGGCATATCCGTAGGCTCACTGATAAATGTCACGCCTTTTGCTTTCAGTGCGACAAAGGTTTCGTCCACGTTATCCACACTGAATGAGATCATTAATTTTTCACGCATCCCAACAGGCTGCTGCTTATCTGCATTACCTGCCGAAGGCGCCATCCAGTCGGATACAAAAAGGGCGAGACCTTCTATTCCGTCGGCTACTTTAAAACTGGCGTATCCGCTATTCTCATCTCCCCAGGCCGGCTCTAATCCGAGTTGTTCGGTGTAGAATTTGAAGCATCCGGCGAAGTCCTTTACTAATAATCTTACGTTACTAAATCTCATTGTTTACAGATTAATGGTTTATTATTTGTTTCTTAGAATCGAAATGCAAATATAATCATTCTATCGGATGACGTTTCATGAATCCGTATTTACCTCAAAACTGTGCGAAAATAAAGTAAACTGGTATCAAAATGAATCACCATTCAACCAGTGATCCGCACCGTTACTCATCCCCCGTGACCTGTTACCCACCACCCTCCTCACCAGCTACGATTATTACTTATTACTTATTACCTATTACCTATTCAAACAGCTCCTTCTCCGGCAACCAGCACGAGCTGTCATTGACAGTATTTCTGACCCGTTGTTCCGGTGGGACGGACGGGTCTTGGGACTCTTCGCAGGGGAGGTAACGTCCGCTGACGGGATCGTAGACAAAAGTAGCCACACCACCTGCTCCGAGGTGTTTGAACTTCACTTTTTCAACATAGACACGTGTCACTCCGACCTCCTTGTCACGCTCCACTACCAAGCCATAATCCGCCTTGTTGAAGAAATCGGCAGACCCGTTTACGTCGTACATTTCCGGACGCGGAGTATGGTTCGTCACCGGATTGCGGTTCATCTTTCGGGGGTGCGCCACAAGAATCACCAGACAATTATATTGCGTGGCAAACTCCGTAAACAGATTCAGAAAATTGGAAAGATACTGCGTTTCCGATTGCCCCGGCGCGGGGGTATGCTCGAAACGGTTGACCGGGTCGAAGACGAAGATGCGGCATCCCCGACGCAGGACAAGCTCACGGGCTTTGGCAAGCACCCGTTCCGGAGTGGCGCTGCCTTTGAGGGCGATGTGACAGACGTTTTCGGCAAGAAACTCTTCCGAACGGAGCAGAAGTCCTTCCGTCATGCCGCAACCGTTTTGAAAACGGCGTCCGGTCAGTTTCTCGATCAACTTGCGGAGATGGTAGACGATAGGATTATTCTCCGGACTGAAAAACGCGATCTTCCACTGATGGCGCATACAGAGGCGCAACACCAGTTCGTCCAGCCATTCCGATTTTCCGGCCCCCGGTATGCCCGTAACGATGACCAGCCGCCTACGTTCGTACGTACAAATCTTATCCATCTCCTCCCAGCCCGTCTCCGCTCCGGGACCGAAGCCGTTGTCGAACAATGCCCGCAGGTCTTCGTGCAGATCGGCGGCGGTGAAGATGCCTTCAAGAGGGATTTCTTCCGCCTGCTCGATGGCGATGCGAAGGCTGTCGATCCCATATTTGACAAGATGTTCATTGGCATCCTTGCACCCCGGTCCGTAGACGGCCACACGGCAGCGTTCGGCACCCAGACGGTTGACCAGTTCGTCACGCAGTTTAAGCCCGGCAGAGTCGGTGTCAACGGCTATGATGATGTCTTTCAGATTCTCGAAGTGCGACTCCATGAAGCGGTCGAGCCACGAAAGGTTCGCGTTAGCTCCGGCAGGTACGGAGATCACGCTTTTGAATCCGGTGGCAAGGGAGGACGCGGCATCCAGTTCGCCTTCGTGGATGATGCAGGTGTCCTGTCCCAGCACGGAATCGATATTGTAGGGAATCAGTTCGGCTCCCTGCACCATTTTGAAATTTTTGGCACCGCTGCGGAATTTGGTGTTGACGAGTTTCCCGTCCTCAAAATAGTTGAAACAGACGCACCGCTCTTTCGTGCCGGATTGCGACATGAACTCTTCCTGCTCCGTGATGCGCAGACCGGCGATGACGGACTGCGGAATGCAACGCGTCTCTACCAGCCAACGTTCCGTAGCTTCGGAAAGCGTCGTCTTCGAAGCGTCGAACACCGGACGGTGGAAATGCTGGGGAACGGCAGATGCCGCACGACGTTTACGGGCAGCCTGTCGCTCGGCTTTCGCACGCTCTTCGGCATCGTCGGGGACGTAGAAGTCGGCTCCGCAATGGTAGCAATGGCAATGTCCTGTGTCGATATTGACCCGCAGCGAACGGTCACGCTTGTTGTGCCTCGTCGGGAGGCATTGCTCGCAAATGGTTTTAACGACACCGCTGGTATGCCTGCGGACATCGACATGATAATTAGCAAAATTTCTCATATTTCTTGTTTCTATTCCTCCCTTTCGAAAAGGAGATTTTAAGTTGTATTAATAATTCAAGTTTCGCAGGTTACCTTTGCGTTATCAAAACTATCTTAATTCCCCTCCTTCAGGAAGGAGGAGAATAAAGGTAGAACCGACTTTTTAGTCAACCCCAATTGAGATACTATTGTTTGTCAATATTATAAAGAACTTGCGAAACTTCAGTTAATAATTTTTCTATCAGTTCCCAATGCAGGCGGAAAGCTAAGCATCAATGGGTACCGAGCTAAACACCGATGGGCAGCGAGCTGAACACTGATAAGCAGCGAGCTGAGCATGAATGAGCACCGAGCCAAGCATGAACGAGCACCGAGCTGAAAGGCAACGCTCACGTAGCCGGATGTCAGAGAAATCCGGAGCTAATTTCCCCACTTCCAATGCACTTCATCCCACACGGCAGACCTGTCCGGTCTTGGAGGCGCATCCTTCGGAATCGGATGCCCAAGATACGTCCGTTGCCCGCCAATGAGTTGTTCAAAGCGATACAGTTCTTCCTCAGCCGATTGCCGGCAACTGCCGAGCAGCCTTTTCTTCAGCTCCTGAGCCGGACGTCCGCCCGGAGAGAGATAATTGCCGAAATACAGTTTCACATCCCTCAAAAACAGCAAGCCATCTTCCCTGCCAAAGCGTCGGATATGCTCTTTAAAAGCAGCGATCACCTCCTCCTGCCGTTCCACGAAAAGTTTGCCCATACAGGAGTGCATAGCCATCGACTCCATGTAACTTTCCGATTCGGCCATCTGATCCACCAGCATCTCCCACGGAAGAACCGGCTGTAGGGGCAACTGTCCCCTATCCTCCGGTGGAGGAACAATCTGAAGTCCGTCAGAAGCAGCGGCGGCAGAGTGCTCTTTCTCTGTCTTTTCTTCGTTACTACTGTTGTTGTCTTTGACAACAGTAGTAACTCTTCTCTCCTCTTCTCTACTCTTCTGGTTTTGATTCGGTTTTTCGCCTTTATCCATCGGTGTTTCCGGTGTGCTTCCCATGCGTTTCGGACGACCTCCTTTTTTGCCGTTTGCCACATTAATCATCCGCCTTTCTTCGAGCTTTGCCATCACCCTGTCCAGATAAGGCGAACGGAACATTTGCCGTTCTTCATCAAGCACAAAAAGGTCGAACTCACGGAGAACCCTTTGCAACACATCGGCATCCAAGTCATACATCCGCGCGAAAGCCCCCATACAAAGCGGACAACAAGATGCTTCATAATTGTCCGCTTTACGCAAATGCGTAAGAAGCATCATATAGATTCCGAGCGATTGCGCAGCGTCAAGTTCCATCATCATTCTGACAATATTGTCATTACTCAAAAAATTTACCTCTAAATTAAAATACTGATCTTTCTTCATATCTTACAATTAATTGACTGTGATTCAGGATGTCCCGAATTCGTTCTGCAAAGGTCCGAATACTTTTTTGAAAAACTACTTGCAGAACTGCAAACGATGTTTGACATTTTTCTATGAACTTTGCGGCATAATTAGTAAAAAGAAAAAATTATGAAAGGATACGAAAGAGCGACCAAGGAAGAAATTTACGACCGGCTGCGTATTGAAGCGAACTGTCATGCACAAATAGAACGAATCATCCATTTGCGCCACCTATGTAATCTGAACCTTGAAGAGGCGGCAGATGTGACCAATCTCAGTATTTCCACCCTGAGCCGGTACGAAAACGAAGTGACCAAATGCAGCGTACAAAGTTTCATAACGATATGCTACCACTATCAGAAGTACCTCCATAAGCGGCATATCCCCTTCGACAGGAGCCTGTTTCTCATAGATATGAACACGCTTGACAACTAATAGAGTAACAGAGAGATAAAACGGACGCACAAGGAATAAAGGCACAACACCGAAAAAAAGCAAAAAAGATGAAAAGTATCATATCTTTTATTACCTTTGTATGTGGCAAAAGCCCACCAAAAACAAAGAATCAAGCATGAACGACAATGAAATAGGCAATCCACCGATAAAAGCATTAATCGTTTTCAGAGAGAATGGGGATACGGACAATCTTTTTGTCCCCATTTTATGCGATGCTATCAGGACGACGGGGATTGACGTACGATGTTCCACGAATGAGTTCTGGAACTCGGATACACCTTACGACATCATCCACTTCCAATGGCCCGAAGAGGTGATGGAAGGGAATTGTGACGATCCGGACAGGATTTGCCGCCTGAAGGAGCGTATCGCTTTTTTCCGGTCCCGTGGGGCCCGGTTCGTGTATACGCGCCACAATGTCCGTCCGCATGATGCGAACGAGGTGATCGGGCGTGCTTATGACATTATCGAAGAACAAAGCGATGTGGTGGTGCACATGGGACGTTACAGTCTCGACGAATTTGCAGCCAAACACGCAGACAGCCGGAATGTCATCATTCCTCATCCTATTTATCAGTACACATACAAGGAGGACATCAGCGTGGAACGTGCGCGCCAGTATCTTAATCTGCCGCAGGAGGCGTTTATCGTCACGTCGTTCGGAAAGTTCCGGAATCGTGAAGAGAGGCGGATGGTGACCGGAGCGTTCCGAAAATGGGATGAAGCAAAGAAGTTCCTGCTTGCTCCACGACTCTACCCCTTTTCGAGATTCAACAGGTATGGCAGCAACTTTTTCAAGCGCTGGACATCCCGGGCAGGATATTACCTGCTTATACCCTTGCTCAACCGCCTGCGCAGAATGCACACCGGAGCCAGCGACGAACCTATAGACAACTGCGACCTGCCTTACTACATGGCCGCTTCGGATGTAATATTCATCCAACGAAAAGATATTCTGAACTCTGCCAGTATACCTCTCGCCTTCCTTTTTCACAAAGTGGTCATAGGTCCCAATATCGGGAATATAGGAGAAATCCTCCAAGATACGGGCAACCCCGTCTTCCACCCCGACAACCAATTTGATATCATACGAGCACTGGAGGCAGCCCGCCAACTGTCCGCCCGAAGGAAGGGGGAAGACAACTATGCATATGCCATCGAAAACATGAACAGCGGAAAAATAGGAAAAGAATATGCGGAGCTTTACAGAAACCTAGCCAATCTCTCTCTTTAAACGATCTCAAAAACAAACAACAATAGAGTAGCCATACACAGAATTTATGGAAAATAAAAAAATAAAAGTCAGTGTTGTCATACCTGTCTATAACACCGAAAAATATGTTCGGGAGGCAGTAGAAAGCATTATGAATCAGACACTGCGGGAATTGGAAATCATCATCATCAATGACGGCTCCACGGATAACAGTCTGCAAGTTGTAGAAGAACTGGCTGCGGCAGACAGTCGGATACAGGTGTATTCGCAAACCAACCAGGGAGGTTCGGTCGCACGTAATGCAGGCATCGCGCGAGCTTACGGAAAATATATTTATTTTATGGACAGTGATGATCTGCTGGAAAAAGAAACTATCGATCTGTGCTACCGTAAATGTGAGGAAGAACAGCTTGATTTCGTTTTCTTCGATGCAGAAACTTTCATTGACGGCAACGTCGAGAATGCACCCGCATTGAGCTATAAACATACTGGTAAACTGGAAGATAAAGTCTATACGGGCATTGAAGCATTCAAAATACAATTGGACAACAATGAATTCACTCCATCTCCCTGCTTGAATTTCATTCGTTGCGGCTTCCTGAAAGAGCATCAAATACTGTTTTATCCGGGCATAATACATGAAGATCAGCTGTTTACAGTCACTCTTTATCTGCACGCCAAAAGAACGGGACGTATCCATCATTCTTTCTTTCACCGCCGCCTCCGTGAAAATTCAATTATGACATGCGATTTTTCACTGCAAAATTTAAAAGGATATCTCACTGTCACTCGCGAGATAGTCAAATTCAAGCAACAAACCTCTGAATACGAAATCAAGAATACTATTAATTTATATCTGTCGCAAATGCTGAATGCTGTCATTTGGCAAGCTCATGTGCTCCCTTACCCGTACCGGCTTCGGCTGGCGTGGCGGTGTCTGTTTAGATACAAAAAACTCATATCCATAAGAAGCATCGGAGTCTTGTTATTCAAATCCATCATTCACAAGTAGACCAGAAAAAGATCATTCAGGCAATGGCAAACAATATTAAACATCAGTTATTTTCCGGAGTTTTCTACACGGCACTAGCCAAATACAGCGGAATCATTATATCACTCGTCGTGGCAGGGATTCTTGCGCGGTTGCTCTCTCCGGATGACTTCGGAGTAGTGGCAATCGCTACGGTCATTATTGCATTTTTCAATCTCTTTACGGATATGGGAATATCGCCTGCTATCGTACAACATAAATCATTGACTAAAGAAGAACTATCGGACATCTTCTCATTCACCGTATGGACAGGCATCGGAATCAGTATACTCTTTTTTGCCGCTTCCTGGCTGATCGCCGATTACTACGAAAGTGGGATCTTACGGACGTTGTGCCAGCTCCTGTCCGTCAACCTGTTCTTCGCCTCTGCCAACATCGTGCCGGGAGCCTTGTTCTACCGCAACAAAGAGTTCAAGTTTATTGCTGTCCGAAGCTTTATCATCCAGATAGCCGGAGGTGCCGGAGCAATAACTGCCGCGCTTTGCGGAGCCGGCTTATATGCGCTGATCATCAATCCTATACTTTCCAGCATACTGATATTCGTTATTTCCTATCAACGCTATCCGCAACGGCTGCGTTTCACGCTAGGACTGAAAGTACTCCGAAAGATATTCTCCTATTCGGCCTATCAATTCTTGTTTAACGTGATTAACTACTTCAGCCGCAATCTGGATAAACTGCTGATTGGTAAATATATGAGTATGTCTGATTTAGGATACTATGAAAAGTCCTACCGCTTGATGATGCTCCCTCTGCAAAATATTACGCAAGTCATCACACCGGTCATGCACCCCATCTTCAGCGATTTCCAGAATGACAAGGAAAAGCTGGCAACATCCTACGAACGCATTGTCCGTTTTCTGTCATTCATCGGTCTGCCACTCAGCGTACTGCTTTTCTTTACGGCAGAAGAAGTGACATTGATTATTTTTGGTGATCAATGGCTGCCTTCGGTTCCTGTATTCCGGATACTGTCACTTTCGGTCGGTATTCAGATCATACTCTCCTCTTCAGGCTCTATTTTTCAGGCAGCAGGTGATACAAGGAGCCTTTTTGTCTGCGGACTCTTTTCGTCCATACTTAATGTGACCGGAATGCTGGCAGGGATATTCTATTTCGGCACACTGACAGCTGTAGCAATATGTATCGTGATAACTTTTACTATCAATTTCGTACAATGCTATTGGATGATGTATCGAGTTACATTCCAAAGAAACGCATGGATATTTATCAGACAACTTCTTTCTCCACTCCTTGTCAGCCTACTAATAACAGCATTCCTCACGCCTATATATTATATGATGGAAAATATGAATATTTTCGTAACACTTATTGCAAAAAGTTTCGTAAGTTTTATTATCTTTGGGACATATATGCAAGTAACACACACCTATGATATCACAGGCAAAGTGAAGACTCTTGCAAGAAATAGAAAGTTAGTACAAAAGAACAAACAATGAAAGGATTATTCCTCATATTCCATGGTTTCGAAGCATTCAACGGAATCAGTAAAAAGATACGTTATCAAGTAAAAGCCCTCAAAGAATGCGGACTAGAAATGCATACGTGTTGGCTAGACGATACGGACAACCATAAACGCCGTATGGTAGATGAATCGATAATCGCCGACTATGGTTTCGGGATCAAAGGAAAAATCCTAAAAAGAATCGAATTTGACAGTATCGTACATTATGTACAGAAAGAAAACATAGACTTTATCTATGTACGCTATGTCCATAATGCCAGCCCTTTCAGCATACGGCTGATGAAACTGCTAAAAAAGACCGGAGCACGTATAGTGATGGAAATCCCGACATATCCATACGACCAAGAATATAAGGGCCTCCCATTCGTATACCAACGAATCCTATTTATAGACAAATGTTTCCGACAGCATCTGGCACGCTATGTTGACAAGATCGTCACTTTTTCGGACTATGACATTATTTGGAATCGCCCCACCATCCGCATCTCAAATGGAATTGATTTCAGCGAAATCCCTTTAAGAGGTCCAAAGAATGATACCACACATTCTCTACAACTGATTGCTGTAGCGACAATGCACCCATGGCATGGTTTCGACAGAGCTATAGCCGGCATGGCAAATTACTATCGTACACATACCGGCACTCATGATTATAAAGTATATCTCAATATCGTAGGCTTCGGGGTTCCCGAACTGGTGGACAGCTATAAAAAAGATGTAGCCAAACATCAGTTAGAGAAATATATCATCTTTCATAGTGCCTTATACGGCAAAGAACTGGATGCCGTGTTCGAGCAGTCGGACATGGGAATAGGCAGTCTGGCTCGCCATCGTAGCGGTATTGACAAAATTAAGACCTTAAAAAACCGTGAATATATGCAAGAGGCATTCCTTTTGTTTATTCAGAAACGGATGATGACTTTGAGCATCAACCATACATACTTAAGGCAGCACCGGACGATTCGCCCCTTGACATCGAAAAAGTAATTCGCTTTTATCAATCATTGAAAACAACGCCGCTCCAAATACGGATGTCTATAGAGCAATCACTTTCATGGAAAGCCCAGATGCAAATTGTTATTAATGAAACCTTTGAATAAAACTATATCACTATGAATATACAGCCACTGATCAATGCTATCCGCTATAAATTGCGTTATGGCATTACTGTAGAATGGTACAATTTCTGGTACATGGCTCTCAGATGCCATCAGAAAATAACTCCGCAGGTAGCTTCCATTGATGAGACCATTCGGATAATCGTAGAAGACCAATGTTCCGTGAGCCGTTTCGGCGATGGTGAGATGCTGCTTACCAACCCGGACAAGGAAATAGGATTCCAAAAAGGAAATGTACTCTTGGCTCAGCGTCTCAAGGAAGTATTGACAAGCCATGAAGAAGGACATTTGGTTTGTATCTCCGATACTTTCGAAAACATTTATCGCTATAACCGCAAAGCACGCCGATTCTGGAGAACTCACTTCTTTCTGTATGGCAGTTGGTGGGACCGCTTGCTGTTGCCCGACAGGCTATACTACAATACATTCATCACCCGTCCCTACATGGACTTCGCTTCCAAAGAAGACTGCCCACGGTGGTTTCACCAGATGAAAGCTATCTGGAAAGACAGGGATGTCGTATTCATTGAAGGCGAAAAAAGCCGTTTGGGGGTAGGCAACGACCTCTTTGACAATGTAAAAAGCATCAGACGTATTCTTTGTCCGCCCCGTGACGCATTTGACCGCTACGAAGAAATACTGAATGAAGCGCAAAAACTCGAGAAAACCGCTCTCTTCCTGATTGCTTTAGGACCTACGGCTACTGTACTGGCTTACGATTTATTCAAGTCCGGTTATCAGGCAATTGACGCAGGGCACGTGGACGTAGAATATGAATGGTGGCGAATGGGAGCCAAACGGAAAGTAAAGCTGGAACGAAAATATGTAAACGAAGCCGCCAACGGAAAACAAGTGTCCGACGCCGGAGAATTTTATCGGAAACAAATCATTGCTAAAATCTATTAAATCATGAAGATAGCCTATTACCTGCCCTCACTACAGGCACCTGGCGGAATAGAACGGATAGTTACATTCAAAGCCAATTATTTTGCAGAACATTTTGAAGGATACGACATCACCATCATTACATCCGAACAAATGGGTAAAGCACCACACTTTCCATTATCCCCCAAAGTAAAGCATATCGACTTAGGAGTATCTTTCGACCTGCCCTACCTCAATCCATAGTAAGTAAAGTGCTGAAGTATCCGTTCCGCTACTATCGGTTTAAACAACGACTATCGAATCTATTGAACGAACTGAAACCGGACATTACTATCTCAACCATGCGCCGGGAACTGAACTTTATCACTAAATTGAAAGACGGTAGCCTGAAAATCGGAGAGTTTCACGTCAGCCGCTACGCCTATGGCGCAGAAGCACTGAAACGTAAAAGCCCGATTGTCAACATGATAAAGAAAAGATGGGCAAACAGATTTGTCAAAAACCTGTCTAAACTGTCCAGAGTGATTATACTTACAAGTGAAGGAGCTAAAGACTGGCCGGAACTGACTAATATCAGCATCATCCCTAATCCTATTTCTACTCCTGTAGAAGGAAAACAAACAGATATTCTGTCACATAATGCTATTGCTGTAGGGCGATATGCGCCCCAAAAAGGATTTGATATGCTAATCCCCGCCTGGAGCATTGTCGCCCAAAGACATCCGGACTGGAAACTACATATTTATGGAGAAGGCGACCTGAAAGAGAAGTTCACCAAACTAATAGATGAACTACAACTAAATAATAATTGTCTGCTTCATCACACTGTATCGAATATAGCCGAAAAATACTGTATGAGTTCGATATTTGTCTTATCAAGCCGATACGAAGGGCTACCTCTGGTATTGGGCGAAGCAATGGCTTATGGAATTGCTCCGGTTGCCTTTGCCTGTCCATGCGGTCCGCGGGACATGATAACGAATGGAAAAAACGGGCTCTTGGTAGAAAACGGAAACATCGAACAATTGGCCAAGCAAATTTGCTATCTGATTGAGAACGAGAATATCCGCATAGAAATGGGTAGGCAGGCAAAAATCAGGGCCAAAGATTTTACTATGGAAGTAATCTCGCGACAATGGAAAAGTTTATTTGAAGAATTGATGGAATATGCACCTCAATAAAAGAAGAAAAGAATGACTATCATCTATTTATATCGCTCACTAGCGGCTTTTGGTGGCGTAGAAAGAATCTTTATCGACAAGGCGAATTATCTGGCAGAACATTACGGATACCACGTATACATTATTACTTGGGAGCAAGGGGGACATTCCATCGTTTACCCTTTATCACCCAAAGTGACCCATGTAGATTGGGGCATACTATTCTATCGCCAGTATCAATATGGGCTTTTCAAACGCATGTTCATGCAATGGAAAATGGAAAAAGAGTTTTTTAAAAAACTCAGTAACTTCGTACATACAACTCAAGCCGACATAGTCATCGGAGCTAGTTGCGAATTCACAACTATGGCTGGTATGGATTTACTTCAAAGAAAAACGCATACCATACTGGAAACGCATAGCATGAGGACAAGTATTGAAAAAAATAATCCACCTGCCGGAAATCTATTGATGAGATGGGCATTCAAAAGAAGAGACAAGCAACTTCACCAGTATATCAAACATATGTCCGCTTTTGTAACACTGACTCACAACGATGCGAAAGACTGGTCCGACATAACACCGCAGGCAAGAATCATCCCCAATATGCTGCACCGGTATCCTGCAGAAATCAGTCCAGACAAGAAAACTCAAAAACGGATTATTACCGCAGGAAGACTGGTAGAGCAGAAAGGATATGACTTATTACTGGACGCCTGGAGTAAAGTACATCAGAAACACCCTGAGTGGATTCTTGATATATATGGAGAGGGTGAAGACAAAACCATGTTATTGGAGAAACGGAAAAATCTGGCACTGGAAAATTCCGTGTTATTTCATCCTCCCACTCTCGATATCTATCAAAAATACATGGATAGCGACTTTTATGTCATGAGTTCCCGTTTCGAAGGTTTTGGACTCGTTCTGGCAGAAGCAATGTCATGTGGTATACCCTGTGTCTCATTTGACTGTCCGCATGGTCCTTCGGATATTATAAAAGACTATGAAGACGGTCTACTAGTGGAGAAAGAAAATATCAAGGAACTTGCAGACAAAATCTGCTATCTGATTGAGAATGAAAATGTACGCATCAAGATGGGACACAAAGCCAGGGAAAACGTAAAACGCTTTCTGCCGGAAAATGTGATGCCACAATGGAAAAACTTATTCGAATCATTAACTTATTCTTCTAAATAACAGAACAACATATGGTAAAGTGGTATAAAACTTATCTGGAAGTATACGGGAAATCTTTTGATGAGATTTCTGACGATAGTATCCGCAAAGTCAAAAGACAACTCAAAGAACGTCAAAACGATTCTCCACTGGTATCGGTTGTACTCATTGCACACAATGAGGAACGTCATCTGATAAGTTGTATCTGGTCACTCTCCGAGAATCATTGCCATTTCCCCATTGAAATAATAGCCGTTAACAACAATTCAACGGATAAAACGGAAGAAGTATTAAAATCATTGGGAGTTACCTATTATAACGAAACGAAGAAAGGTCCGGGATACGCCCGCCAATGCGGATTGGACCATGCAAAAGGAAAATATCATATTTGTATTGATGCAGATACTTTATATCCACCGCATTACATTGAAACGCATGTAAAATATCTAATGAATCCGAAGGTTGCATGTACATTCAGTTTATGGAGTTTTATGGTTGACGAAAGACATTCCCGATTCGGACTATGGTGCTACGAAGGCCTGCGCGATATATACCTCCGCTTACAAGCCATCCAGCGTCCTGAACTCTGTGTGCGAGGTATGGCTTTCAGTTTTAATACGGAAATAGGACGTCGGTTTGGATTTCGTACAGATATTATCCGCGGAGAAGACGGTTCGTTAGCATTAGCTATGAAACCGTATGGAAAAATCGTATTTATTACAAGTCGCAAAGCACGAGTGCTTACAAGTAATGGAACCCTAAATTCTGAAGGATCACTGATTGATAATATATGGATACGGGTAATCAAAGCACTGAAAGAAATCACCGGACTCTTTATCAAAAAGACGGCATACAAAGATAAAGACTCTAATCTCATCAAATAAGGTCTCATCAAAATCATTATGGATATGGCAAAATATATAGTAAATATCATCTTAGTAACAGCTTGTCTTTTCACCTATACTTCCTGTATAAGAAAAATGAATCTATACGATGAGAATAGAAATACAGGACAAGACAATAACGAAAAAGATACAGATTCTACTCCCGTCTATATGTATCCTTTCGACAAAGAAACAGCAAACGTTACAGCAGAAATCATTATCCACACAAAAAAAGAAATACAGACCAAAGATATTAATGTCGAAATCCCTCATTTAAAATACAATAAGACATGGATGTTGATGCTAACACAAGACGACTGCATGCAGGCTGCTTTTTGCCGTACGTGGGCTGCAATAAACGGTAAACCGATCTCAAGTTCAATACCTTATCCTACTCCAACTCCCACTGATCAGAATATGAAACATCAATTATATTTTGACATCAAACATTTGCAAAAAGGGGATCTTCCCCCTACTATTATTTCCGCCAACCAATCTTTGGGATGTACAGACGGAGCAGGAAATGAAGTTCGGTTTGCTATTACTACCACTCTTGCCCCTGAAGAAAAATGGATGGATGCTGAAACAAACGTACTGCCGGGGTTTACTGCAAACTATTATCGTTTTTATATGAAATCCGGACTTATATGGGATAACATACGAGAGATGTTGAACTATGGAACAGGCATTGCCCTCCATGATGTAATGACAAAAGATGCTAATGATCCAATACAAATATTGGAACATTTTGATATTGCCCAAAACATTATTGTAGAGAAACTCACAGGAAGGGGATGTAAAATTTCTTGCTGAACCAATGGAAATAAAACATACGTAACTGCTGCTCTTCAATGTCCGGAAATTCAAACGATGACCGCACAAGCAGGAGCAATTACCCTATATCCGTATCAAGTGTCTGAAACTTTACAAAAATCTCTGATAGAACGGGAGTTTAACGATTCACCAGCATATTTTAAACAACAGATTACTGACCTGCTAAAATTACCCAAAGAAGAACGTAAAGCAATCTGCATAGGTGTTCATGGTACGGACAACAATTGGATCGACTTTTTATTATGGTTAAATAGTAATTATGGTAAAGATGGGGATGATTCGTTATGGTTTCCAAGCCAGGAAGAATATTATGAATATAACTATTATCGTTTAAACAGCCATATTAGTATAGCACAAATAGACGCAAGTTCTTTCAAATTAACAGTAAATTTACCGGGAGAAAAGTTCTTCTACTATCCTTCTACCACTATCAATTTGCCGGGAATTAGCATGTATGACATTGTTTCTATCGAAGGAAATGATGCATTGACCGGACTATCTTATGCTGACTACAGAGACGGTATCATGCTCAATATCGACTGTCGGAAATACCTGTTTGAACACGCCGAGAATTTCGTAAAACGATATGAGGCCAATCCTTCCGATGCTTCCAACAAAGCAGACGCCCTCTACTTTGTAAACATACTGAAAGAATCGGCTAAAAAAGAGGCACTAAAAAAACGACTTCAATAAGTAAATCAACAAACATCTATTAAACGAGAATATAGCTATGAACGAAACCCTCATCCTCGAAATCATCTTCTGGTCCGCCCTGTTCATGGTGTTCTACACCTATCTGGGCTACGGTATCGTCCTCTACGCCCTCGTCAAGCTGAAAGAGCTTTTCGTGAAACCCGTGAAACGGGTGCTGCCACCGGACAGTGACCTGCCGGAAGTAACCCTCTTCATCACCGCCTTCAACGAAGAAGACGTGGTGGACGAAAAGATGGAGAACAGCCTCGCCCTGGACTACCCTGCGGACAAACTCCGCATCATCTGGGTGACGGACGGAAGCGATGACGGCACAAACGACCGTCTCCAAACCCGCTGGAACGGAAAAGTAACCGTCTACTTCCAGCCGAAACGGCAGGGAAAGACAGCCGCCATGACACGAGGAATGACACTCGTCCGGACCCCGCTTGTCGTCTTTACGGACGCCAACACAATGGTCAACAGCGAGGCAATCCGTGAAATCGTACTGGCTTTTCAAAACCCGAAAGTGGGCTGCGTGGCAGGAGAAAAACGTATAGACGTACAGACGAAGGACGGAGCAGCCGCCGGAGGCGAAGGCATCTACTGGAAATACGAATCGACACTGAAAGCGCTCGACTCCCGTCTCTACTCAGCTGTAGGCGCTGCCGGAGAACTGTTTGCCGTCCGCCGCGAACTCTTCGAACCGATGGAACCGGATACGCTGCTCGACGACTTCATCCTCTCTCTCCGCATCGCCATGAAAGGATACACCATCGCCTACTGCACCAATGCCTACGCCATCGAAAGCGGATCGGCAGATATGGGTGAAGAGGAAAAACGAAAAGTGCGCATCGCTGCCGGAGGATTACAGTCGATCTGGCGTCTGCTCCCGTTGCTGAATCCTTTCCGTTACGGAATCCTGAGTTTTCAGTACACGTCGCACCGGGTATTGCGCTGGTCTGTCACTCCATTCCTGCTGTTTGCGCTGTTGCCACTGAATATAGTCGTTTTGCTATTGGGCGAATCTCCCCTGTTTTATGGCACCCTGCTGGGGTTACAGATTCTTTTCTACGGAATGGGATACTGGGGATATTACCTCTCTACCAGACAAATAAAGAATAAAATACTGTTTATTCCCTATTATTTCTTATTCATGAACGTGAATGTGCTCAAAGGAATCGACTATCTGAAAAGAAAAAAAGGAAGCGGCGCCTGGGAAAAAGCAAAACGTGCCGAAAAATAAGAACAGAGAATCAAATATTTTGCTATCTTTGCATGAAACAGAATCTTATAAATCTAATCGGACAAGCATGAACAGAACATTACATGAGGCAGATAATGCGCAAAGAATACTGAAGTTGACCGCCGACACCATGCTATTAGTCGATAGAAATGGCATTTGCATTGATATTGATATTCATAGCAATTTATGGTTTTTACAAGAAGAGAGGCTTTTAGGAAAAAATATATTCGAACGTATGCCCGAGCATACCCGTGAGAAGGTTTACAGCACCTTCCAGACCGTTCTTCGGGAACAGCGAAGCATCAGCAAGAACTACAAGCTGGAACTGGAGGATAATACCTATTATTTCAAGTGTATCATGTATCCTTACGATGACATGGTGCTCTGCCAATATCGGGACATCACCCAGCGAAGCAACGTGAAACGCCAGCTGGAACAGGTAAACCGAAATCTGAGGGAGATACAGAAAGTGGCTCAGATCGGACAGTGGATGTACAACACTCGCGACAATGTCTTCCATTATATGGGCTACACCGGAGTGTTATGCGAGGAATCTTCCAGAAGCATCTCTCTAGAGAAATATCAGGAATTTATTGTCGAAGAAGACCGCATGAGCTTCACCAACTGGTGCCGGAAAAATGAGGAAGGACTCAACGAAGATAACATCAGCTATCGGGTCCGTGTTGCCGGAGAGATTTACTATATGCGCCTTCAGGCTTATCTGCGAGACGAACTACCGAACGGCAGCTGCAACATCGAAGGTTACATCCAGAACATCACTGACATACAGCGTCGCAGAAACGACATCAACACGCTGACGCACGCTATCAACAACGCAAAGGAGAGCATCTTCGCCGCCAAAGAGGACGGTACGCTGATCTTCGCCAACCGCCAGTTCCTCCACAACCACGGCATCCCGGAAAGTGAGGAGATCGGCAAGCTGAAAATCTATGAAATCGCCGGCGATATGAACACGCAGAAAGACTGGCACGAACGCTGCAAGGATATCCTGCACGGAGGAAGCAGAAGTTTCGTCGCCCATCATCCTTCGAAGGTCAGCAAGAATATACTGGCTTACGAGGGAATCATGTACAACGTCACCAACGACTCCGGTGAAGAAAGTTACTGGTCATTCTCCCACGACATATCCGAGCGACTGCACTACGAAGCGCAAATCAAACGGCTCAACCTGATCATGGATACTACCATCGACAACCTCCCCGCCGGAATTGTCGTCAAGGAGATCAACAACGATTTCCGATATATCTACCGCAACCGGGAATCGTACAACCGGAATCTGTGCATCGGCGAATCTATCGGCAAGAATGACTTCGACTACTATCCCCCCGAAGTGGCAGAAAAGAAAAGGGAGGAAGATACACTAGTTGCCACCACCGGACAGGGACTGCACTGGACAACCGAAGGGAAAGACAAAAACGGAAACGAGATCATCCTCGACAAACGGAAAATACGGGTGGACGGAGACGAACTTTCCTCCCCTATCATCGTCAGCATCGAATGGGACATCACGGAGCTGGAAAAGATCAAACGGGAACTTCAGACATCCAAAGAGAAAGCCGAAATGTCGGACAAACTGAAGTCTGCTTTCCTCGCCAATATGAGTCATGAAATACGTACACCGCTGAATGCCATCGTCGGCTTCTCGCATCTGATAGCCGAAAGTGAAAATAAGGAAGAACGTAAAACATTTTATGAAATTGTCGAAGCCAACAACGAACGTCTGCTGCAACTGATCAACGAAATTCTTGATCTTTCGAAGATCGAATCGGGCATTATCGAGTTCACCAGCGCACCGGTAAATATCCATAGCCTGTGTAAAGAGGTGCATGACGCCCACGTATTCCGCACGCCGCAAGGGGTACAACTGATCTATGAGCCATCCGAAAACGGACTGGTGATAGAAACTGACAAGAACCGGGTGTTCCAGGTGTTCTCGAATCTGATAGGTAACGCATTCAAATTCACGAAGGCAGGCAGCATCAGTTACGGATATAAACTGGTGGGTAATCAGATCGTTTTCCACGTGACTGATACCGGTACGGGCATCGAACCGGAGAAGATAGGACGTGTGTTCGAACGTTTCGCCAAGTTGAACAACTATGCGCAGGGAACGGGACTCGGACTTTCTATCTGCAAAACAATTGTCGAACGGCTGGGAGGTGAAATCTCCGTTTCTTCGGTGGTAGGTCAAGGGACGACTTTCACGTTCACCCTGCCTTACGAGTCGGAACAATCGATCGACACGGGTTCTATAAAGATTGACACGGCTTCTACGGAGACGTCAGTAGAAACGTCTGTCAAGGAGGATTCTGAAAAGACTTCCGGAAGTACGGACGATGATAGTTCCGATAGTATTTCCGCCAATGCCTCTCCAAGCCAGCGGACTATTCTGATAGCGGAAGATGAGGACAGTAACTTCGATTTGCTGAAAGCTATTCTTGGAAGAAAGTACAGGCTTATACGTGCACGGGACGGTATGGAGGCCGTTACCTCATACGATGAAGCGAAGCCGGACCTTATTCTGATGGATATCAAAATGCCTAATCTCGACGGTCTGGAGGCTACGAAGATCATTCGTGAGCTCTCTCCTACTGTGCCCATTATCGCACAAAGTGCTTATGCTTATCAACAGGATCAGATCGCTGCAACGGATGCCGGATGCAGCGACTTCATCGCCAAACCGATCTCGCAAGCGAAGCTCAAGGATATGATTAATAAATGGTTACCATAAAATGAAAGCCTTATATAGATTACTTTACTACCTGTCTATCCTGCTGACGAGTATTCTGGCAGGTTTCACATTAGCCGGAGCCTTCGCCGGAGATGCTTCGCCGGAGGGCTTTAAGCTGATGCCCTTTATCGGATTGGTTCTGCCGATACTTTTGCTGGCTAATGTCGCCTCTGCCATCTATTGGATGGTTCGCTGGCGATGCTGGGTTTTCATTCCTTTAATCGCCATACTGGGAAATTGGGGGTATCTGACCCGTGTCCTCCAGTTCCCGCTTTTTGATTCGGCTTCCCAACCGAATACTGAATCTTCGTTTCTGAAGAAAAACGAAAGGGACACCGAATCAGCACTGACTATTGCCACCTATAACGTTAACAGCTTTAATCACGAGCACACAGGTTTCTCATGCAAGCAAATCGCTGCTTACATGAAGGAGCTCGGTGTAGATATCTTCTGTTTTCAAGAGTTTGGGATCAATCATGAATTTGGTATTGACAGTCTTCGCACCGTTCTTTCCGAATGGCCGTATTACTATGTACCACCTTCTTCTCCTGCCGGGAGAGTCTTTTGCAACTGGCTGTGTTCAGCCGTTATCCTATCAAGGAGAAGCAGCTCGTCACCTACCCAAATTCCAACAACTGCAGCCTGTGGTGTGATATCGACATTAACGGCCAAACAATCCGTCTGTTCAACAATCATCTGCAGACTACGGAAGTCAGCCGCAACAAGCGCAAACTGGAAAAAGAACTTCGTGCGGATGATACCGACCGTGCGGAACGTGCCGCTCTCACCCTTGCCGATGGTCTGCACGAGAACTTCAAGAAACGTGCCGCACAAGCTGAACATATCAATCAATTGATTTCCGCTTCTCCCTATCCCACCCTGGTATGTGGTGACTTCAACTCTCTCCCTTCTTCATATGTATATCAAACGGTAAAAGGAGAAAAACTGAATGATGGTTTTCAGACCTGCGGACATGGGTATATGTACACTTTCCGATATTTCAAGCATCTGCTGAGAATCGACTATATCCTCCATTCGTCTGAGTTTCAAGGGGTAGATTACTTCTCTCCGGATTTGGAGTATAGTGATCATAATCCGGTGGTGATGAGAATGAGGTTATAAACCTTTACGCTGTATATCACTATATAGAAGGCTACAAAAAGCCAGTTAACTCATTATGAATTAACTGGCTTCCCATTAAAATAAAATCCTTCTTTTTAACTTTAAAACTTGTATTAGAAAGTAACTTTTACTCCTAATTGCATAGACCATGCACTACCAATGGTATTGGTATATTGCCATGATGATCTTTCTTTAAAAGCTTCACGTGAATTAGCATTTATCTGGTAAGTCAAGGGTTCACCAACTTTGCTAGCAGTTTTTAATAACTGTACATTGTCATAACTCTTGAGACCACAAGATTGATATGCTCCCCATTTTGAATTAATCATATTTCCTACATTCAGCATATCAAGGCTAACCTGTATTCCATATTTACGCCCACCTAAAGTTGCATAAAAATCCTGAGCAATTTTAAAATCAAAGCGATTAATCCAAGGTGTTAAAGATCCATTACGTTCCACATATTTTCCCTTACGATCTTTAAGATAAGAATCATTGTTCACAAAATCCCAAAAATCTTTAGCTTGATCTACAGCAGAATAAGTAATAGCACCACTTTTATCTGTAATATCAACAAAGGTCATTTCATCCTGAGAGTTAGGCACGTATATTAAATCCGAATAATTGCCATCACCATTCATATCATTATAATATGTATAGGAATAACGTCCTGTATGATATCCTGAATAAAATAACGAGAACGTTGTCTTTAAGCATTTAGCATAATTAATTTCATAAGAAGCATTAGCAATAATACGATGGGGCGTAGAAAATAAAGAATAAGATACTCCAGGATCATTCAATGAATTTACTGCCACATTATTTTGCCATGCTGAATTAGGTGCTGACCCAGGATTTGCAGTCAGATCTTTAGCCATTGTATAAGTATAGCCGATAGACCCTGTAAAACCAAAATCGTATTTCTTTGTCAAAATAGCATTAAAAGAATATTGATATCCTTTATCTTCTCCATTAGAAAGTTTTACTACTACATTCTTACCATTAGTATAATCATTATACTCGTATTTTTTTGAAGCCCAATAAATACGATCCGGTTGTTCATTATACACACCCGTAGGCTCAGCCTCATTCATATTGATCTGCGCAACATTATAAATATCTCTTGTATACATTGCTCCAACAGATAACATAAAATCATACGGCAGTTGAATATCCACATTCAAATTACTACGCCAAACTTGCGGCATCTTAAACTTAGGATCTACATATGCTATAACATCAGGTGCTTGCTCTGAAGGTGTAGAAGGAAATAAACTGGGATATTTCTGCAGAGTTTCTCTATAATTAGGATTAAAACCAAAGTCAGCAGGTAAAGAGCCCGGATTTTTTTGTGTATTATACTCTACCATATTTTGGTATAAGCCCGAATTACTTGGTTGATTAGTGAACCATACAAAAGGTAACAATCCAGTAAAGATTCCTGTACCTCCTGATACAATTACGGAGCGATCACCTTTTACATCCCAATTAAAACCGACTCTTGGCGAAAACAAGACTTGTGTCTTCGGCCACTTAGAAATATCGACATGAGTATTATTTACAAAAGCTAATTCCTCTATTGACTTGTTAGAATCCAATGAATTCATATATATTGGCATATCCAGACGTAAGCCATAAGTCAAACGAAAATTAGGAGTAAGAGACCATACGTCTTGGGCATACACACCAGCCATTCCGAATGTCAACTCAGAACCTGGAGCATCATTACCATTATACCCATATGTAATACCATAAATGGTAGGTACTTTTCCCTGCATAAAATCATCCATTGAATCATAACGATAATATCCGTAAGGGCCTCTCAAATAAGAATTTTTAAAATATTGGCGCTCAAAAGAAACGCCAGCAAGCAATTCATGTTTTCCTAATGATATACTCACATTATCAACAAGACTAAATACATTATTGATAACCTGATTATTAGGAGTAAACACTTCTGTACCTAAAGTTATATATTGCTTTCCGTCCTTATATATATCGACAAAAGGAAAATCAGAGCCTTTCTGCTCGCGTGTATCACTAATATGAGTATATGTGGCTAACAGTTTATTCTGAACATTATTCGAGAAACGACTATTTAACTCGCCTGTTATCGATGTTACTACGTTTTTCATCTTATAGTTTGAATTACCAAAAGAAAAGGCATCCAAACCATAACGATTAGAATTAGTACTAGTTATAATAGTGGACTTAGCGCTTACTTCTCTGTCATCTTCTGAGGAAACAGAATTAAAACGCACTGTCAACTTATGATTCTGATGTATATTCCAATCAATACTTGAGCCATTAACTTCCAATTATCACTTTGGAAATTATTGAAGTTCTCTATACTGTCCGGGGTCATAATCATATTTAGTTTTAACAAAGTCACTGATAGTACGCATATCACCCACCCAAGTACGTGAGATACGTTTTCCGCTATCCCCTGTTCCATTTTGATCTTGATTAGGAAGCCAAGTTACCCCCGGAGTTTCCTTATTTTCAATTTCAGCATTCAAGAAGAAGAAAAGCTTATTCTTAATGATTGGACCTCCAAAAGTTACACCATATGAATGAGAGTTGTATTCTTTTGCTTTAAGAATATCCTCACCGTCAATAGAGCTCCCTGCAAATCCTCTTGGTTTATGATAGGTATATGCAGTACCCGAAAATGAGTTTGTTCCACTTTTTGTTACAGCATTAATAGAAGCACCTGTGAAGTTGGAATATTTAACATCGTAAGGAGAGACATTTACAGTAATCTCATCGATTGCATCTAAAGATATGGGTTGAGAATCTCCTCCAGGTAAATTATTAGAACTTAATCCGAAACTATTATTAAACGAAGCACCATCAATCGTTATATTGTTATAACGTCCATCACGCCCCGCAAAAGAACTGCTTCCACCTGCATAAGGAGAGAGCTTTGTGAAATCTGTTATACTTCTGTTAATAGTAGGTAAAGTGTTCATCTGACGTTCACTTACATTAGTAACAGTACCTATTTTTTCGATAGTTTTTGGTGCTGTTACTACTACTTCATCCAACAACTCTGAACTTTCTTTCAAAGAAACATTCAATACGTAGTTTTCTCCTAATGACAACTGGATGCCCTTGTAAATGGCTGACTGATAGCCGACATAGGTGATTTCGACTTTGTAAGGACCGCCTGTACGCATACCTTGCAGATTGAATTGCCCACTGACATTGGTCACTGTACCATAGCGGGTACCGGAGGGCTCGTGAATAGCAACGATCGTTGCTCCAATAATAGGTTCATCTTGTGCTGTTACTTTACCACTCATACTTGCTGTGGTAACTTGCGCACTCATCGTAGCAGTAATCAGTAACATTACGACCACTAAAAAAGACCGCATTCTCTTCAACATAATGTAATTTATTAGTTAATACTAATTGTTTGTTTCATTGAAACTGTGCACAAAGATAATTAATATTATTTAGACTTAGATGACAATTATGCTACATTCTTTTAAGAGAGATAAACATTTTATTGCTTTCGAAAACAATAAAGGCCCTGCAATGTTTGCAGAGCCTTTCACTTTCGTATATTAAGTGAGATTTAACTTGTAATCTGTCAGCAAATACTAGTCAGTCATTAGGTTTCTATAACGAACACGCTTCGGCTCTTCATTGCCTAGACGCTTCAATTTGTTTTCCTCATATTCTGAATAGGAACCTTCAAAGTAGAATACATTAGAGTCTCCTTCAAAAGCGAGGATATGCGTACAGATACGATCAAGGAACCAACGATCGTGAGAGATGACTACCGCACACCCTGCAAAGTCTTCCAAACCTTCCTCCAAAGCACGAAGGGTGTTCACGTCAATGTCATTGGTCGGCTCATCGAGCAGCAGAACGTTACCTTCTTCTTTCAGAGCGATCGCCAGATGCAGACGGTTTCTTTCACCACCGGAAAGAACACCACAAAGTTTTTCCTGATCGGCACCGGCAAAGTTGAAACGGGACAGGTACGCACGTGCATTGATATCACGTCCACCCATACGGATCAAATCATTACCACCGGAGATTACCTGATAGACGCTCTTGTTCGGGTCAATGTCTTTATGCTGCTGGTCTACATAGGATACCTTTACGGTCTCTCCTACTTCAAACTCACCTTTATCTACCGTTTCCAATCCCATAATCAGACGGAAAAGAGTTGTTTTTCCTGCACCGTTAGGACCGATGACACCGACAATACCGTTAGGAGGAAGCATAAAGTTCAGATCATCGAACAGCAGTTTGTCGCCGTATGCCTTCGCTACGTGTTTTGCCTCGATTACCTTATTACCCAGACGGGGACCATTCGGAATAAAGATTTCCAGCTTCTCTTCTTTCTCCTTCAAGTCTTCATTCAGCAACTTGTCGTATGAATTAAGACGGGCTTTTCCTTTCGCCTGACGAGCTTTCGGAGCCATGCGCACCCATTCCAACTCACGTTCCAGTGTTTTACGACGCTTGCTGGCGGTCTTTTCTTCCATTTCCATCCGTTTGGTCTTCTGTTCCAGCCAGGATGAGTAGTTTCCCTTCCAAGGGATACCTTCGCCACGGTCGAGTTCGAGAATCCATCCGGCAACGTGATCAAGGAAGTAACGGTCGTGAGTTACGGCGATAACTGTACCTTCGTATTGCTGCAAATGTTGTTCCAGCCAGTCGATAGATTCAGCATCCAAGTGGTTGGTAGGCTCATCGAGCAACAGGATGTCCGGTTTCTGCAACAACAAACGGCAAAGAGCGACACGACGGCGTTCACCTCCGGAGAGATTCACCACCGGCTGATCTTCGGGCGGACAACGGAGCGCATCCATCGCACGTTCCAGTTTACTGTCCAGATTCCATGCATCAGTTGCGTCGATGATATCTTGCAATTCTCCCTGACGGGCGAAAAGTATATCCATCTTGTCCTGATCTTCATAATACTCGGGCAAACCGAATTTCTGATTGATTTCTTCGTATTCTGCCAGTGCGTCAACGATCGGTTGCACACCTTCCATTACTACTTCTTTTACTGTCTTTGTGTCGTCCAGATAAGGTTCTTGTGCCAAATAGCCCACAGAATATCCCGGAGAGAAGACCACTTCTCCCTGATAGGATTTCTCCAGACCCGCGATAATCTTCAATAAGGTAGATTTACCGGAACCGTTCAGACCGATAATACCAATCTTCGCTCCATAGAAGAACGACAGGTAAATGTCTTTCAGTACATTTTTATTTGGTTGGAAAGCTTTGCTCACTCCCACCATTGAGAAGATGATTTTTTTATCGTCAGCCATATATTAATGATTGTATATTGTTGATAATGGCACAAAGATAAGAAAAATGTTTGAAATGCTTTGGAGTTCTAAAAAAATGTTCTACCTTTGCACCCGCAATTCGAAAGAAAGCATAAAGGATTGATTCAGTAGCTCAGCAGGTAGAGCACAACACTTTTAATGTTGGGGTCCTGGGTTCGAGCCCCAGCTGGATCACGGAGTAAAAAACCTCTGATAATCAATGATTATCAGAGGTTTTTTTATTAATATACACAGAACATAGATATAAGACTCTACATAAAGCCCAAAACATATCCAATATCGAATCGATGACAAACAGACCTACACCAAACAATCGGTTCATAGAATGATAAACTTCTTTTTCCAGTTATTGTTTCCATCTTTACCTTATATATTATAAAAACGCGGCAAAGATACAACTTTAAGAAATAGCGGAAATGAACATTTGTTAATAAAAAGATGGCTATTCCGGACAACTGTTTACTGAAAAAATAGCTTATTTTTGCAAAGAATGCAAGATTAGTCAAATGGTTGAATCAGAAATAAATAAAAGATATTGCCAAAGCTGCGGAATGCCGCTCCGCTTCGACGTGGAGGAATATTTAGGCACCAACTCTGACGGTTCGAGGAGTGATGAGTTTTGTTATTACTGCCTGAAGGATGGGAAATACATTGTTGATATATCCATGTGGGAAATGATCGACATCTGGATAAAATATACAGATAAATATAATGAATACGCAGACACGGACTATTCTCCGAAAGAGCTGAGGGAGATACTGGACAAACGCCTTCCCACACTGAACAGATGGCGGCAAAAGCAAGAGACAAGCAGCCTTCATCATAAGATGATTCAGAACATAATAGTGTACATCAACGGTCATCTGACGGAGGTACTGGATACCGACACGCTGAGTTCGATGAGCGGACTGTCCAAATTTCATTTCAGAAGAGTGTTCCGCACCGCTACCGGAGAGAATATCGGCAGTTACATACAGCGTTTGCGCATGGAGCACGTTGCACATCTGCTGATCTCTACGGACTATACGCTAAAGCAAATCATAGAGCAAACGAGTTATCAGACTAAATACAGTATCGCCAAAGCTTTTAAGAAACATTTTGGTATATCAACTTCTCAATACAGAGAAAAGCACAGACCGAACGGTGAAAATCCGGCAACAAACATAAAACCGGAGATAAAAGTGATCAGCCCGATAAAGATATTCTGCATCGAAGTGGGTGAAGCGTATAAAAACAAACTAAAATACAGATTACTTTGGAATAAACTACTGCATCATGCCGAACAGTATGGAAGCAGACCCACGATATGACAAGTTTATCAGCCTTAGCATGGACGATCCGTCGATTACGCCTACGGAGAGTGCCGGTTCTATCTGGGCATCACCCTTCGCGATGATACTAAAGCGAGACCGGTACCGGGAATCATGCAAATTCGGAGGCGATATGCCGTGTTCAGACATACGGGAAGCTATTCTTCTTTACACAAAGTGTACAGCATTTATGAGGAATGGTTCCGAAAGTAAATACCATCCCCAAAGCACATTCAGCTTTGAGATGTATATGAATCATCCGTCCACCACGGAAACGTCGGAATTACTAACAGAAATATATATACCGGTCATACGGAAATAATCACCATTAAAACAGAATCTATGGCAAAGATATCAGAAATCATGCTTTTACAGCAGCCGGAACAGCCCGCTTTGGCTATTGAAGTACAAACCGACATGAAAGGTATGTCACAGGCTATCGGAGAGAATTTTGTAAGAATAGACTCTTTATTCAAGAAACAGGGAGAAGTAACCACGGATATCCCCTTCGTAGAGTACCCCGACTTCGAAAGCCTGACCGAAGATCGTATAAAAATGATTATCGGACTGAAATCTTCGAAACCTTTACAAGGTGACGAAAAAATACAATCTGTCATCCTCCCCGCCAGAAGAATAGTCGTATGTCTACACAGAGGAAATTACAATGAACTGGCACAGCTGTACAATGAGATGACCGAATGGATAAAAACAAATGGATATAAGGCTTCGGGAACATCAATAGAGTATTATTACAGCAATCCGGATGTACCCGAAGAGGAACATGTCACAAGAGTTGAAATGCCTTTACTCTAAAAGCAAGAGAATAGTTGCCGTAAACTCTTACCAAACAATAAGAAGCAGAGAAGCCGTCATACAGTATCACCTTGTCTGATAAAGTACCGGCATTCCCTGCTTCAATAGTTCTTTAGAAATTAGCCTTGCGTTTCTTCACTTCTTCTACGAGTTTCGTAAAGGATTTCTCCTTCTTACGTTTTTCATGTTCGGAAGCGGAGAAATGCCATGCTTCTCGTCTGAGTTTCAGATAACTCTCATATACCTTATGATCTAACGTACCATTATGTACCGCTTCTAAAACAGCACAACCCGGCTCGTCGATATGCTTACAATCGCTGAAACGGCATGATTCCGCATAGTCGGATATTTCAAACATTTCGGCAAGCGAATCGGGATTGTCAATCGCCAAACCAAATTCCCGAACACCCGGAGTGTCGATTAAAACACCTGAGCCATCCACCAATACCATTTCCCGACGAGTCGAAGTATGCCGTCCCTTCCCTGTAGACAGGCTTATATCGGAAGTATTCAGTACCGATTTCCCGCAAAGGGTATTCACCAGTGAACTCTTGCCGACACCCGAAGAGCCGACAAACACAACTGTTTCGCCTTTTGTTATGGATTCCCGTAACCGAAGAATCGTTTGAGGTTGACGAATACTTGTGATAAATACAGGAAACTGACGGGCAATGTGTTTGATCGCTTCATCTATTTTCTGTCTGTCACAACCTAAATCGGCTTTATTGAGCACTAATACCGGTTTGATTTTTTCTTCCATTACCTGGGCTATGAAACGTTCCGCCCTGCGAACATTGAAATTATCATCAAGGCTTTGCACAATAAATGCCTTATCGACGTAAGAAGCAATGGCCTGCCGGTCGGCTACCCTTCCGTTCTTCTTTCGATACAACGCCCGTTCACGGGGCAACATATCAACTATAATCCCTTTGTTTGCATCGAATGGCTGAAAAATCACCCAATCGCCCGTACAAGGGTATTCATCAGGCATTCTGCCATAAATCATATTTCCTGTTAACTCACACAAATATACGCCATCCTCTGCAACTACTTCATAACAGGTTTTATGTGTCACGATGATTCGTCCATGAGACATATCTTTAAATTGTGAGATTTGTTTTTGCCGGAATAGATTATCACTCCAACCATATAATGACAGATTATTATTTTCGTTACTCATTATCTTAATGTATATAGCATACACGTGAAAGCACAACAATGCTTTTGCTATTGTATGCGGGTATAAAAACTAAAGTTATATAATATAGGAGAATCACTTCCGGAAAGATTATCCGAAAGTATGAAAGTTCGAATCTGTTAAAGTGAACAGATTCTTATCAGACCAAATCCGATGTAATAAATGATGAGTTAAACATCCACTAGTTTTAATGAAACATTATAATTTTAATGCGTCAAAGATATGGGAAATAAATAACAGAACCAAATGAATGATGAAATATGTGTCAAAAGCCAATGGATACACGGCCTGACGTTTCCATTTTCCATTCCCTTGAATTCTTGTCGTACTGGTATTCCGCACCGACACTTACTTCCGTATTCTTTTTCACATCGACCGAGATAGAAGCTCCTACCCCTGTATGTGGAAATAACGGATTGTAAACCGGAGGAGGTGTATTTCCCCCCATAAAATATTGTCCCCAGACATTTAACCGGACATTTCTGGCTAAAGAATAATGCATTCTCGTATATATTCCTGCTATATCTTGCCTCGCTATAGGCAAAGCCAAATAGAATTGCCGGCTTAAGGTTCCTCCCGCTTCAACGAAAAATCTTTGAGAAGGAATCCAGCGCATTCCGGCATTTACCGCTACATATTGCCCCAATCCCAGATAAGTCTTTTGTTCTGCACTCCCAATAAAAGAAAACTGTCCATTCATAGAATGCTGACGAAAATTATAAAAATCCGTCAATGCCGGATTACTTTCCAGCAATGCAGGAAAATCGTAAAAATAGGGAGATAAGCCCGATGCAGGACTTGAAGGTGTCAGACCGTATGTCTGCATGGACTTATCATCTGTTGCAAGTTTTTTAGCCTCTATATCCGGTAACTTCGGTTCTATGATTTTTGCTTCGGGCAACTGGTGTCCGCTTACTTCCGCAGAGCTATTTTTCTTTTGCACATCCATTTTATTCCCCTTTTCTATAGTTTGAGAAAAGGCAGTAGCAACACAAGCTAAAGACACAAAAACAAAGACAGCAACTGTTCTAATCATAATATTCTCCTTTCTTTTATCAGGGGCTATATTATCAATACAATTATCCGGTTAAAAGCTCAATGATCGGTAACATATTTTTTATTTTAAAGCAGAGATAGATTGATAGACAGCTTTTGCCATTACCTGCGCTCCCTTTTCGTTCGGATGAATACGGTCCGGAAAGAGTTCGGGCATTCCGTCCATCGCAGTATGGAGGTCTATAACAGACAGGTCGTTTTTCTTGGCGAGCTTCTTGATCATCGGAATGATTTCTTTAGAGATAATATCATCGTTGATGCCGTCACCTGTAAGATAAGCTTTGGAAGGATAGCAGAGATAAATCTTCGGCTGTGAAGGAAGGCCCTTGAAAGCGTTGATCATGTTCTGCGCATCTTTCATGAAGTCTGCTTTGTATTTCCAGTTGAATGATTTGCTGTCGTTTGTTCCGAGTTTGATAACGACGATGTTAGGATTAAAAGCTAACGCATTCTTATAAGCAGGTTCGTTCATATAAGGATGATCTCCTTTGTTCAACATGGTACGGGCGCTCACTCCGAAATTTTTCACCCAGTAACTGTCGCCCAACATACGGGCCAGTACGGAAGGATAGCTGTCACGGCTGCGATTCTTTATTCCTGCTCCGAACGTAATACTGTTGCCGATGCAAGCCACACGGACGGCATCTTTGCGAGGAGCCTTGAAACTACGCAACCAAGAAGTCAGTTCGTTCTGCATTTCACTCTTGTAGAGGAAATCTTCACGGATCCCCCAACCGTGGCCGCCTGTAGGATAAATATGGAGAACGGAAGGAACACCTTTCTTATTTAAAGCCAGATAATAGTTGACTCCGTTGGCAGGAGGAACTACCTTGTCATCATCGCTATAAACAATGAAAGCACGAGGAGTCTCTTTGGTCACTTGCTTCTCGTTGGAGAATTCTTTTTCCAAATCGGCAGAAGCGTCCTTACCCAACAGATTGTCATGAGAGCCCATGTGAGTGAAAGATTTGTCCATCGTAATCACCGGATAGAAGAGAATCTGGAAGTTGGGACGAAGTGCTTCAGGCGCATGTGTAGCAATGGTCGAAGCCAGATGGCCTCCGGCAGAAGATCCCATGATACCAATATCATTCGGATTCAGATTCCATACGTCAGCGCTGTCACGTACCATTTTCATGGCTGCTTCGGCATCGGAGATCGGGAGGGTGCGGTCGCCTTTCGGCATCCGGTATTTGAGAACAATCAATGCAATTCCTTGTTTGTTGAAATACGGCGCCCAATCATACCCTTCGTGATTGACCGCCAAGCCGGAGTATCCCCCACCCGGACAGGCTACCACAGCACGACCTGTCGCCAGTTCCGGTGCCGGCAGGAAAACACGAAGAGAAGGCTGTTCAATATCAAATGGTTTTGGCGTACTTTGTGCCGAAACTTGCAGTCCTGTCAATAGCAGAACCAGCAATACAAAAAGAGAAGAGAATTTCTGTTTCATAGTATCTGTATACTTTGATTAATGAATATTTGATGTGCGAAGATAGTAATTTTATGTATCTTTGCGCCTCCTTTTAAATAGAAAAAATGATATGCAAGGAATTAAGAATCTGACACACGGCCCTATCAACCGCCAACTTTTCAATCTGGCGATGCCTATTATGGCAACGTCGTTTATACAGATGGCATACAGCCTTACAGACATGGCATGGGTAGGACGACTGGGCAGTGAGGCAGTCGCTGCCATCGGTTCGGTAGGAATCCTGACGTGGATGTCCGGTTCTATCTCTTTATTAAATAAGGTAGGGTCCGAAGTCAGCGTGGGTCAATCCATCGGTGCGCAGAATCAGGAAGATGCCCGCCAGTTCGCTTCACACAATATCACGATTGCTCTGATCATTTCGATCTGCTGGGGCGGACTGCTTTTCATGTTCGCAAGCCCCATCATCCGCATCTATGAACTAGAAGAGCACATCACAGCCAATGCCATCGAATACCTGCGGATTATTTCCACCGCATTGCCGTTCATATTCCTGTCTGCTGCCTTCATAGGTATCTATAATGCAGCGGGACGAAGCAAAATTCCATTTTACATCAGTGGGACGGGACTGATTATGAATATCATTCTCGACCCTCTGTTTATCTTCGGCTTCGGACTGGGAACAAACGGTGCCGCCTACGCTACATGGCTCTCGCAGGCAACGGTTTTCGCCATCTTCATCTATCAGCTGCGTTTCCGCAAAGACGCCCTGCTCGGCGGTTTCCCCTTCTTCTCCCGACTGAAGAAAAAGTACACACGGCGTATTCTGAAACTAGGTCTGCCCGTAGCTACCCTAAACACCCTGTTCGCCTTCGTCAATATGTTCCTCTGCCGTACCGCATCCGAACAGGGCGGACACATCGGACTGATGACTTTCACCACCGGCGGACAGATAGAAGCCATCACCTGGAATACCTCCCAAGGTTTCTCCACCGCACTTAGCGCCTTTATTGCCCAGAACTTCGCCGCCGGACGAATAGAACGGGTACTGAAAGCCTGGCACACCACCCTATGGATGACGGGAATCTTCGGAACTTTCTGCACGCTGCTGTTTGTCTTTTACGGCAATGAGGTCTTTTCGATCTTTGTCCCCGAACAGGCAGCTTACGAAGCCGGAGGTGTATTTCTGCGTATCGACGGATATTCGCAGCTGTTTATGATGCTCGAAATCACGATGCAGGGAGTGTTCTACGGCATCGGGCGTACCGTGCCTCCTGCCATTGTCAGCATTGTATGCAACTATATGCGCATTCCGCTTGCCATCCTGTTTGTACGGATGGGCATGGGAGTAGAAGGTATCTGGTGGGCAGTATGCGTCACAACGATTGCCAAAGGACTGATTCTCTTGGGATGGTTCACCATGATCAGGAAAAAATGCTTAAATCTGCCTTCCGTGTCAACAAGGTAGTAGTGTCGTTTGTTATTTTACATATACAAAGATTGTCCGGAGTTATTTTAACTTAAAAAGTATGACCTTGGCAAATAATATGTATCTTTGCGTTGTTAATTTATTAAAGTATTATTTTATAAACCTATTTAAAAAACATTGCATTATGAACAAGATGAAATGGATGGTTCTCTTCATGAGTATAACCATGATATTCAGTGGCTGCGCAAGCATGAACAATACGGGCAAAGGTGCCGCAATCGGCGGTGGTTCGGGTGCTGCATTGGGTGCTATCCTCGGCGGTGTTATCGGTAAAGGCAAGGGTGCTGCCATCGGTGCGGCTATCGGTACTGCAGTAGGTGCAGGAACAGGTGCCCTTATCGGAAAGAAGATGGATAAAGCGGCAGCAGAAGCAAAACAAATTGAAGGCGCACAAGTAGAGCAGATAACTGACAACAACGGATTGCAGGCAGTAAAAGTTACATTCGATTCAGGTATTCTTTTCACTACCGGTAATGCAACTCTGAGTGCTGCTGCCAAGTCTGCATTGAGCAAGTTCGCCAACAACGTACTCAACCAGAACAGAGACATGGACGTATCCATCTACGGATATACCGACAATCAGGGCTGGAGAAACAGTACTGCCGAACAAAGCCGTCAGAAAAATCTGAACTTGTCACAGGAACGTGCACAGAGTGTAGCCAGCTACCTGTTAAACTGCGGCGTTTCTTCCAACCAGATTAAAGGTGTGCAGGGAATGGGCGAAAGCGATCCTATCGCCAGCAACGACACAGCTGCCGGAAGAGAACAGAATCGTCGTGTAGAAGTTTACATGTACGCAAGTGAGCAGATGATTAAAGATGCACAGGCCGCTTCCAATTAAAAAAATATTGCGTTATGCGCGCAACCTGCTGATTTTCTTCTTTGCATCTACCATTCTGGCTGTGATCGTCTACCGCTTTATGCCGGTGTATGTCACTCCGCTGATGGCCATCCGAAGTGTACAGCAGCTTGCGTCAGGAGATAAACCCACGTGGAAACACACGTGGGTTTCTTTTGATAAAATATCTCCTCACCTGCCGATGGCGGTCATCGCCTCCGAAGACAACCGCTTTGCCGAACACAACGGATTCGACTTCATCGAAATAGAGAAAGCGATGAAGGAGAACGAAAAACGGAAACGGAAGCGCGGAGCAAGTACCATCAGTCAGCAGACAGCCAAGAATGTGTTCCTATGGCCGCAATCGTCTTGGATACGCAAAGGTTTCGAAGTTTATTTCACCTTTCTGATAGAGTTGTTCTGGTCGAAAGAACGGATTATGGAGGTATATCTCAACTCCATCGAAATGGGAAAAGGGATTTATGGCGCACAGGCTGCCGCAAAGTATAAATTCAACACAACAGCTGCCAAGTTGAGCTCAGGACAGTGCGCACTGATTGCCGCTACGCTCCCTAACCCGATACGGTTTAACTCTGCAAAGCCTTCGGCTTACCTATTGAAACGACAAAAACAGATATTGCGATTAATGAATCTGGTTCCTAAGTTTCCGCCTGTAGAAAAAAAGGCGGTCGATAAGAAAGACACTAGGAAGAAGAAAAAGAAATAAAGCAATCCCTTTATCACAGTCTATTTCATCAAGAAACAAGACAAGGATAAAGGGATTACTTTTTTCTGTTATTATTTGAGATACAGACTATGCTGGTTCCTCACACCTCTCGATATACGCCAATGGTTCGCCTTTATCTACCAATGCTCCCTGCTTGGCACATACCTCGATCACACGACCGCTAAAATTCGCCAACACCTTATCATATGTATGCCAAGGAGTAGCAATATAGCAAAACACATCGTCCGGATCATATTTATGTCCCACTTCGGGCGGCATAGAAGGCGATTCCACATCGATCTCCCAAATGATCTGCCCTTTCTCCATTGCCGTCACCGGTTCGGCTTTGGCACGTTTCATCCGTTTCACTTCTTCTTCGGAGAATCCCTGTTTTGCCAATGCGGCATCTTTGGCACGCTGCAAATCATCTTCGAAACGTTTCTTGGCAATACCCGATTTATAATCCCGATATTGGCGGTCGTGCATTGCCAGTTCGAAAAGTTCTTCATCATCCTGTCCGAAATCCCAGCTGTTTTCTGTCATTTCCTTACGATACTCGTCCAGTTGATCCGGATAGTTCTTCTGCGGGTCTTCGTCCGTAAATTCGTATCCTTTTTCTTTTGCCAATGCGATAATCTCCGGAGCAAGTGCACCGGGCAAACGACCACTCTTACCTAGAATCATATCCCAGGTATGGTTGTCGATCATCGTCCAACGCTCCTCTCCCTTGATCAGAGACATCACATTCATCAATGCCACGTTCTTCACATATTGGCTGAACGGAGTCACTAATGGAGGATAGCCGAGTTTCGGCCACACATATTCCACTTCGTCAAACAGCATCACGAGCAAATCGTCGATGCTCAGTTCCGGTTCGTTCTTACCTCTCAATATCAGATTGATGCCGGAATGCACTCCTTTCAGATCGGCCATCATAGAACCCATCATACCTCCGGGAAGTCCGCATTTCAAGAGCAAAGAAGACATATGCTTGTTGGTAGGGTCCATAAAATAACCCAGAAAATCGTCAATGAACTCCTGTGTCATGGCACGGGCTTTCATGTAGGCTTTCATATTAATCTCCGGTACCTGAAATCCCGCGTCTTTCAGCATAGCCTGCACGGAGATAACGTCCGGATGAACTTTCCCCCACGAGATCGGTTCCATTGCGACATCAATAATATCCGCGCCATTCTCACAAACTTCGAGGATAGAAGCCATCGAAAGCCCCGGTCCGCTATGTCCGTGATACTGGATGATGATTTCGGGATGCCGTTCCTTGATTGCTTTCGTCAGACGTCCCAGCATTTCGGGGCGACCGACACCTGCCATATCTTTCAGACAGATTTCCGGTGCTCCGGCCTCTATCAGACGCTCGGCGATAGCGGTATAATATTCTACGGTATGCACGGGCGAGAACGTAATACATAACGTTGCCTGCGGAATCATCCCCGCTTCAAGGGCATAATGAATGGAAGGAATAATATTTCTGACTTCATTCAAGCCGCAAAAGATACGGGTGATGTCCACTCCCTGCGCATGTTTTACTTTATACATTAACCGGCGCACATCTGCCGGAACGGGATACATTCGAAGACCATTCAGACCACGGTCGAGCATATGAGTTTGTATGCCGGCTTCGTGGAAAGGTTTTGTGAAAGCCCGGACGGCTTTGTTCGGGTTCTCGCCATACAGTAGGTTGACTTGTTCGAACGCGCCTCCGTTGGTTTCTACACGGGAGAAACAACCCATTTCGATAATTAACGGAGCAATTCTTACTAACTGATCGGCACGTGGTTGATACTTGCCGGACGACTGCCACATATCCCGATAAACGAGACTGAATTTGATTTCCTTTTTCATTGCCGTAAATAGATGAGATTTATATTACTTAGGTTAACTAGTTGATACAAATATACTGAGTTCTCTGACATAATAACAAATACAGAGAGAATAAGTTGGGGTATAAAGACATGTTTAATATCATATTGTCACAAAATCAAAGGAGCAAGCGAGTTTTTACCCGTTGCTCCTTACCAGAATTAATTGTTTGACTAATGTGTTATCCCTATTTATACAAAATCTTTCAACTCTTGTTGCAAACGTTGGCGTGTGAAGAATATGCGGCTCTTCACCGTTCCGAGGGGTAGGTCCAGCTTCTCAGCGATCTCACGGTATTTAAAACCGGATACGTGCATTGAAAATGGTACTTTATATTCCTTCGGCAGCGCGTTGACGATGCGGTGCATCTCTTTTAAGTCATAAGCGCCTTCCGTACTTTCAAATCCTGAGTCTTGGGGGAGATTCAAATGATACAGATTGTCGGTCTGATCTACGAATGTCTGGTCACGTACGATTTTACGGTAGTTATTAATAAAGATGTTACGCATGATTGTGTACATCCATCCTTTAAAATTTGTATCGGGAACATATTTTTCCTCGTTATCCAAGGCCTTTAATGATGTTTCTTGCAATAAATCATTTGCTTCTTCACGATTGGCAGTTAATTTATAAGCAAAACGAAGCAACTCTTCCTGAACTCCAATTAAATCTTTTCTGAAACTTAAACTTTTCATACTTTAAGGGTTTTACGGTTAATATTTCGTTTCTTTCTTGACGTTCGCAAGTTTAAAGGTATTTTATGAGTCAAACAGGGGGAAATTCGTCATTTCTTAGGGGGTGAAACTGTCAAATGATAGATTTTAGGTGCTTTTTGATAGTTTTTAGGTGGTTTAGGACGTTTTTTATTCTCTTCTTCTTGTTTGGCAATACAAAATAACTTACTTTTGGGTAGTATTATTAACTTAAAGTAAAGGACATGACTATACTTATTATCGTAGGAATAATCGTACTGTTGGGAATCATTTTTGCTTCCATGTACAACTCATTGGTGAGACTGAGAAATAACCGTGAAAATGCTTTTGCAGACATCGACGTGCAGCTGAAACAGCGCCACGACCTTATTCCGCAACTAGTGGATACCGTGAAAGGATATGCCGCACACGAAAAAGATACCCTCGAACGGGTGATTCAGGCACGTAACGGTGCAGTCAGCGCCAAGACAATCGACGAGAAGATAGCAGCTGAGAATCAATTATCTTCCGCTTTATCGGGATTGAAAATCACGTTGGAGGCTTATCCGGACCTGAAAGCAAACCAGAATTTCCTGCAACTGCAAGAAGAAGTATCCGATGTAGAGAATAAATTGGCTGCTGTACGCCGTTACTTTAACTCGGCTACGAAGGAATATAATAATGCGGTTCAGACATTCCCGTCCAATATCATAGCAGGTATGGCAGGTTTCCGCAGAGAAATCATGTTCGACCTGGGTACCAACGAACGTGCGAATCTGGAACAGGCACCGAAGATCAGTTCTAAAAACGAGCACGTATGCAGTACGTCGGAATCCAAACACAGCAGAGCCGGAACAACCGGCGCTCTGTTCTTCTGTTATTTCTATTTCCCTGCCTGGTAGCAGCATTGCTTTATCTGGCCTGCTATCTGCTGGCCGCTATGGGGCACGGTGAAAGCATGGAAGTAAGTATCCTGGAATTGGCTAATCCTCTTTTCATCAATGCCCTCCCCTATACGATGGGGGGCGTATTGATTTGGTTCCTGATAGCTTTCTGGGCGAATACGAGTATCATCAAAGCCGCCACAGGCGCCAAACCTCTCGACCGCAGAGAGAACAAACGTGTCTACAATCTGGTCGAGAACCTCTGCATGGCAAACGGAATGAAGACTCCGAAAATCAATATCATCGACGACGATTCATTGAACGCTTTTGCCAGCGGTATCAACGACCGCACCTATACGGTCACTCTCTCGAAAGGGATTATTCAGAAGTTGAACGACGAAGAACTGGAAGCAGTCATCGCCCACGAACTGACTCACATCCGCAACAGAGATGTGCGCCTGCTGATCGTCTCGATTGTATTTGTCGGAATCTTCTCGATGCTGACGCAGATCACTTTCTATACTATTACGCACGCGCGCATACGTAGCAACGGGAAAAACGGCGGAGGAGCTATCCTCATCATACTGATTGCCTTAGTAATAGCCGCTGTCGGTTACTTCTTTGCCAGTCTGATGCGCTTCGCCATTTCACGGAAGCGCGAATATATGGCAGATGCCGGTTCGTCGGAGATGACAAAGAATCCGTTGGCATTGGCAAGTGCCCTGCGCAAAATTTCCGATGATCCGGATATAGAAGCGGTAAAACGTGGGGATGTGGCGCAATTATTCATTCAGAATCCGGGCGACCAGTCGAAAAGTGCCCTCAGCGGACTTAGCGGCCTCTTTGCCACGCATCCCCCTATCGAGAAACGAATCTCCATTCTGGAACAGTTCTAAGGATTTCTGTTTAATTTTCATTAAAGAAAGCAGGGGGACTCCTTATTTTTAGTATATTTGAGTGTTATACATATATACACTAAACTGTAACTGATATGAAAACAAGAAAACAAATCCTTATGCTACTGCTGGTTATGCTAGCAGGAATCCCGACTCTTTCGGCACAGACCAAGAAGGAGAAGAAGGAACAGAAGAAAGAAGCTGTCAGACAGCTGATCGTATCAGAAGACTACAAGATAGACGTCAACACTGCTATGCCCATGCGCGGACGTTCTATACCTCTGACTTCACAATACTCACTGCAAATCAGAAATGATTCGGTATTCTCTTACCTCCCTTATTACGGACGTGCTTACAGCGTTCCTTACGGCGGAGGAAGCGGGCTGATATTCAACGCTCCCCTCAAAGAATACACGATGGATATGGATAAGAAGGGAAACGCCGTTATCAAATTCTCCGCCCGAAGTCCGGAAGACTTCTTTGAGTTCAGGGCGAAAGTGTTCCCCGACGGCACTACCAGCATCGATGTCACGATGCAGAACCGTCAGGCAATCAGCTACCGGGGAGAAGTGGATCTGGACAAGAAATAAAATCTTCAAGAATCACCGTCAGTCTCTTCACTACCTTTTAATATAGGAAGGCAAATGTGGTATTTCACGGCAAGGATGCGTGTAACAAATACCGCCGATCCGCCAACGAGCTGACAGACATAAGATTCCATCCCTGCGGCATCACACAGCCAGTAAGCGATGCCGCCTACTACACACGCCATCGCATAGATTTCTTTTCGGAAAATCAAGGGGATCTCATTGATAAAGACATCACGAATCACACCTCCTGCGGCACCTGTGATACTACCCATGATGATGGCTACCCAAAAAGGATAGCCCAAAGCGATACTTTTCCCACACCGACCACCGTAAACAAAGCCAGTCCGATGGTATCGAATATAAAAGGTATTATTCAGACGGATCAGCCAGCGACCGAAACAGATCACCCAGATCAAGGCAAGTCCCGTACAGATCAAATAGATAGGGTTCGTCATCCATCCGGGTGTCACATCCAGCAGTACATCACGGATGGTACCGCCACCGATAGCGGTAGCAAGACCTACGACATAGGCTCCGAACCAGTCGAAACGCTTTGCCGAAGCCAGCCGGATACCACTAATAGCAAAGGCAAATGTGCCTATAAAATCAAGAATTTGAACGAATGTCGGCATATATTTGTTATTTTGTATGCAAAGTAACGAATAAATTCCGTAAGAAAATGTACTTTTGCTACACGAATTAGATAGAAACAATATGAAAATAACAATTGTTGCCGGGGCACGCCCCAATTTCATGAAAATAGCCCCTATCACACGCGCCATCGAAGCCGCAAGAGGGCTGGGTAAAAGCATCTCCTACCGTTTGGTCTACACAGGCAGACGGGACGATACAAGTCTGGATGCTTCCCTGTTTTCGGATCTCGACATGAAAGCTCCCGATGTCTACCTTGGAGTGGAAAGCAGTAACCCCACCAGTCTGGCAGCCGGAATCATGATCGCCTTCGAACAGGAGCTGACGGAAAATCCGGCACACGTCGTCCTGGTAGTGGATGATCTGACAGCAACCATGAGTTGCGCCATCGTAGCCAAGAAACAAGGAATCAAGGTAGCCCATCTGGTAGCCGGCACACGTTCCTTCGACATGAAGATGCCGAAGGAAGTAAACCGGATGATTACCGACGGAGTATCCGATTATCTGTTTACCGCCGGCATGGTGGCCAACCGAAATCTGAATCAGACAGGCACGGAAAGCGAAAACGTATATTACGTCGGCAACATTTTGGTAGATACCGTTCGTTTCAACCGGAACCGGCTGCTCAAACCGGTATGGTTCTCCGTACTGGGACTTCAGGAGGGTAATTATCTCCTGCTCACCCTCAACCGACGTGTACTGCTCAACAACAAAGAGAACCTGCGGAAGTTGATGCAAACGATGATCGAAAAAGCTGCCGGTATGCCTATCGTAGCGCCCATGCACACTTACGTGCGCAATGCAATCAAAGACCTCGGCATAGAAGCCCCGAACCTTCATATCATGCCTCCGCAGAATTATCTTTTCTTCGGATATCTGATCAATAAAGCCAAAGGAATCATCACGGACTCCGGCAATGTAGCCGAAGAAGCTACGTTCCTCGGCATCCCCTGTATCACGCTCAACACGTATGCCGAACATCCGGAAACGTGGCGCGTGGGAACGAATGAACTGGTCGGCGAAGATCCGGCAGCACTCGCTCAGGCTATGGATACGCTGATGAAAGGTGAATGGAAGAAAGGCGAACTCCCCGAACGCTGGGACGGACGAACAGCCGAACGAATCGTACAAATATTAACAAGTAAATAACCGGAGTGGTTGAGCCGGACTCGATGATCAACGAGCCGGCTTAATAGCCAGACAGAAGTAGCCGACCACTATCAGGTTCGACAAGTGTTTCAGAAAGTTTCACGCCGAGGAAACCAAAGTTTCAAGGCGTAGAAACCAGAGTTTCAAGCAGTGGGAACTAGAGTTTCAAGGCATGAAACTTTTTGTTTCAACCGTTGAAACAGATTTTGGAACTACGGAAAAGAATCGGAGCATGCCGGTTCGCAAGATGTGGCATACGTTGAAAAGGGAAGTATAAAAAGACAAAAACAATCTGCCTCCTTCCATTGTTGAATGATATAAGCTTGTAAATAACAAAAAACGATGGGTAAAAAAAGTTATATACTCTATTTTACTCAGACTTATTTGTTAACTTTGCAGCCCTACTACGAACGTTATGATACAACGATATAACAAAATACTGATACTGCTCTTAGTCGTATTTGCAGTTTCAAATACTTTTGCGCAGCAAATAAAGGGGGTTGTAACTGATTCAGTCACTCATGAACCACTAATGTATATCTCTGTCTACTACCAAGACAAGAGAGATATGGGTACTGTCACCAATATTGACGGAGAATATAAGCTCGACGCACGAAGAAACGGAGGAACGCTCGTTTTCTCTTCCATCGGATATGTCACCAAAACCGTTAAAGTAGGCTCCGGAAATCAGACCGTCAATGTCAAACTCTCCCCGGACGATGTAATGCTCACCGAAGTAGTCGTAAAACCACAGAAAGAAAAATACTCCCGCAAGAATAATCCGGCAGTCGAATTCATGAAGAAAGTGATCGAACACAAAAAAGCACAAGTGCTCGAAGTGAACGATTACTACCAGTACGACAAGTACGAGAAAATGAAAATGTCTATCAACGACCTGACTCCGGAGAAACTGGAAAGGGTATCTACAAGAAATACTCATTCCTCAAAGATCAGGTGGAAGTGTCGGAGACGACCAACAAACTGATTCTCCCTATCTCCGTACAGGAAACGGCCTCACAAACCATTTTCCGGAAAGATCCCGAAAGCAAAAGACCATTATCAAAGGAAAGAACTCCAATGGTATCGAAGAGTTTTCTCCACAGGAGACATGCTGGGGACTGTTCTGAAGGATGTTTTTGCCGACATCAACATTTATGATGATGACATCCGGCTGCTCCAACAGCGATTCGTAAGCCCTATCGGCAACAATGCCATCTCGTTCTATAAATACTACCTGATGGATACGCTGATGGTGGACAAGCGCGAATGCGTACATCTGACGTTCGTACCGCAGAACTCACAGGATTTCGGATTTACAGGCCATCTTTATGTGCTGAAAGATTCGACCTATGCCGTTCAGAAGTGTACGATGAACCTGCCTAAAAAGAGTGGTGTCAACTTTGTCAACCGCATGGACATCGTGCAGCAGTACGAGCAGCTTCCCAACGGGAACTGGGTATTGGCGGATGACGACATGACGGTAGACCTTTCATGGAGTTCCAACAAAACCTCGGGAGGGTTACAGGTAGAACGAACGACTAAATACAGCAATTATAAGTTTGATCCGATAGAACAGCGGTTGTTCCGTTTGAAAGGTCCTGTGATCAAGGAGGCCGACATGCTTTCGAAAAGTGACGAATACTGGGCGAGTGTGCGCCAGGTGCCGTTGACCAGAAAGGAAAGCAATATGGATGTATTCGTCAACCGTCTGGAACAGATTCCGGGATTCAAATATATCATCTTCGGTGCGAAAGCATTGATCGAGAACTTTGTGGAAACAGGCAGCAAAGGCCATAAGAGCAAAGTGGATATCGGTCCTATCAACACCATGATTTCAAGCAACTACATCGACGGAACCCGTTTCCGCCTGAGTGGTATGACTACTGCCCATTTTGACAAGCATTGGTTCCTGAGCGGATACGGAGCTTATGGTCTGAAAGACGAAAAGTGGAAATATAGCGGAACGCTGACTTATTCTTTCAACAAACGAGATTATGTAGTATGGGAGTTTCCAAAACATTTTATATCTGCAACGTACAGTTATGATGTAATGTCGCCGATGGACAAGTTCCTGTTTACGGACAAAGACAACATCTTCCTTTCGATGAAAACGACAACGGTAGACCAGATGTCATATATGCGTGATGCTACCATCAACTACGAACTCGAAACGCTGACGGGATTCGGAGTGAAAGCCATGCTCCGCCATCGAAATGACGAGCCTACCGGAAAACTGGAATATCTGCGGAATGACGCTGCACAAACCCGTGTGCATGACATCACGACTTCCGAAGCGAGTGTGACACTGCGTTATGCTCCGGGAGAATCTTTCGTCAACTCCAAGCAGCGCCGTGTTCCGGTGTCGCTGGACGCTCCTATCTTCACGCTGACTCATGCCATGGGCTTCAAAGGCGTGCTGGGCGGAGAATACAACTTCAACCGCACGGAAGCAAGCATCTGGAAACGTTTCTGGCTTCCCGCTTCGTGGGGAAAGATAGACTGTAGCGTAAAAGCAGGGGCAGAATGGAATGTCGTACCTTTCCCGCTATTGATTCTGCCGGAAGCCAACTTGTCATATATCACTCAACGTGAGACATTTTCCCTGATCAACAATATGGAATTCCTGAACGACCGTTATGCGTCCATGTCACTTTCTTATGACATGAACGGAAAGTTGTTCAACCGCATCCCGCTGATCAAGAATCTGAAATGGAGAGAAATGTTCCGTATCCGCGCATTGTGGGGGACATTGACCGACAAGAACAATCCATTCAAGAGCAGCAACCCCGACCTCTTCCGTTTCCCGACACGCGACGGTAAATTCACCAGTTTCGTGATGGACCCGAAGGTGCCGTATATCGAAGGAAGTATAGGTATCTACAACATTTTCAAGTTGCTGCACGTTGAATATGTACATCGTTTCACCTACCGTGACAATCCGGGTATCAACAAGAACGGTATTCGTTTCATGGTATTAATGGTATTCTAAAACTATGCAACCTTTAGCAGAACGGTTACGACCAAAGACATTGGATGATTATATCGGTCAGAAACATTTAGTTGGACCGGGGGCTATCCTGCGCAAGATGATTGATGCAGGACGTATTTCTTCGTTTATCCTCTGGGGACCTCCCGGAGTGGGAAAAACCACATTGGCACAGATTATCGCCAATAAACTGGAAACTCCGTTTTATACGCTGAGTGCCGTGACTTCAGGCGTCAAAGATGTGCGCGAAGTGATAGAGCGTGCCAAGAGCAACCGCTTTTTCTCGCAATCCAGTCCGATCTTGTTTATCGATGAAATCCATCGTTTCAGCAAGTCGCAACAGGATTCTTTGTTGGGAGCTGTGGAAAACGGTACGGTGACGCTGATAGGCGCAACGACCGAGAATCCATCATTCGAAGTGATCCGCCCTCTCCTCTCCCGTTGCCAGCTTTATGTGCTCAAATCTTTGGAAAAGGAAGATTTGCTCGAACTTCTGCAACGTGCCATCACCACCGACACCATACTGAAAGAACGGAAAATCGAACTCAAAGAAACGACAGCCATGCTGCGCTTCTCCGGCGGAGACGCCCGTAAACTGCTCAATATACTTGAACTTGTAGTGGAATCGGACACAGAGGAAACGGTTGTCATCACCGATGACATGGTAACCGAACGTCTGCAACAGAATCCGTTGGCTTACGACAAGGACGGGGAAATGCATTATGACATCATTTCCGCTTTTATCAAGTCTATCCGTGGCAGTGATCCGGACGGGGCTATTTACTGGCTCGCCCGCATGGTAGAAGGTGGTGAAGACCCTGCTTTCATCGCGCGGAGACTCGTTATCTCTGCCGCCGAAGATATAGGTCTGGCCAATCCGAACGCATTGCTGCTGGCGAATGCCTGCTTTGAAACTCTGATGAAAATCGGTTGGCCCGAAGGGCGCATCCCTTTGGCGGAAACAACGATCTATCTGGCAACGAGTCCTAAAAGCAATTCGGCATACAGTGCCATTAACGATGCATTAGAGCTGGTACGTTCCACCGGAAACTTGCCTGTACCTCTGCATTTACGCAATGCTCCCACCAAGCTGATGAAGCAACTGGGATATGGACAAGAATACAAGTACGCCCACAGCTACGAAGGCAACTTCGTGAAGCAGCAATTCTTACCGGACGAGCTGAAAGAAAAACGAATATGGCAACCTCAGAGCAATGTCGCCGAACAGAAGCATGCAGAACGGATGCAGCAGTTATGGGGAGAAAGGTTTAAATAAGTATTAGGTATTAAGTATTAGGTATTAGCCGTAGCCGTGAAAGAAAATTTATTAAAAGAGAAGTCTACCAAATTTGCAATTCGAATAATTAATCTATATAAGTATTTAAGAGATTGCAAGAAAGAAACAATTCTATCAAAACAGATATTACGTAGTGGAACTTCTATCGGTGCTAATATTAGAGAAGCTATTTATGCAGAATCACATCTTGACTTTATACACAAATACTCTATTTCTCAAAAGGAATGTTCTGAAACAGAATATTGGCTATATTTACTTCAGCAAACAGAATATATAAGCGATGAACAATATGAATCTATTAATACTGACTGTCTGGAAATACTTAAATTACTGACAGCAACAATTGTAAAACTAAAGAACAATGGGAACATCCCATAATACTTAATACTTATAACTTAATACTTAAATATAATGAAAATAGTAGTTTTAGACGGCTTTGCCGCCAACCCCGGTGATTTATCATGGGAAGGTTTGAAAGCTCTCGGAGAATGTACCATCTATGACCGTACTGCTCCCGAAGAAGTATTGGAACGCGCAGCCGGAGCTGAAGTGATTCTGACGAATAAAGTAATCATCAACGCTGATCACATGGCTGCCTTGCCCGAACTGAAGTATATCGGTGTGCTTGCTACGGGATACAACGTAGTGGATACGGCAGCAGCCAAAGAACGTGGCATTATTGTAACTAATATCCCTGCATATAGCACAGCTTCCGTTGCACAAATGGTATTTGCGCACATTCTTAATATCTGTCAGCAGGTACAGCATCATTCGGAAGAAGTCCACAAAGGCCGTTGGACCAATAACAAGGATTTCTGTTTTTGGGATACTCCGTTGATAGAATTGCGGGATAAGAAAATCGGTCTTGTCGGATTGGGAAATACAGGATATACTACTGCTCGCGTTGCCATCGGTTTCGGTATGCAGGTATATGCTTTAACTTCAAAGTCTCACTTCCAGTTGCCACCGGAAATCAAGAAGATGGATTTGGATCAGTTGTTCAGCGAATGTGATATTATCAGTCTGCACTGCCCGCTCACTCCGGAAACTCACGAATTGGTGAACGCACGCCGTCTTGCTCTGATGAAGCCGAATGCTATTTTAATTAATACAGGTCGTGGCCCATTGGTTAACGAACAAGATCTTGCAGATGCACTGAACAGTGGCAAGATTTATGCTGCCGGAGTAGATGTACTTTCTTCGGAACCTCCTCGTGCCGACAATCCGTTGCTGACTGCAAAGAACTGCTACATTACTCCGCATATCGCGTGGGCAAGCACAGAAGCTCGTGAGCGTCTGATGAATATTGCCATTAGCAATCTACAGGCTTATATCTCCGGAACACCGGAAAATGTAGTGAATAAATAGGATTACCAAGAGAGTAGCTAAGCCTAAGAGAATATGTCGAAGCCCTCATAGATTAAAGATCATCCTCGCTACAACTATCTGTGGCGAGGATGATTTCGTTAAAAGGGGAGTTTGACACATCCTCTTCCTTTAATGTCTATCAAAATTACCTTAATAGGAATGTCCTCCCCATCTCCTTCTCCGTAATCTTATGGCGGTCGATACTACGCCATGCATAGAATATGTAAGCTATCACAAACGGAACAAGAATAGAAACATATGCCATAGTCTTCAGCGTAAATTCACTCGAACAGCTGTTAGCCAATGTCAGCGAACTTTGCAAGTCCGTATATGAAGGATAATAAGCAGTGTTATTATATCCGGCTACGAGTAACAAAGCCAGAACTGTCAGCACCGTACCTATTCCTGCAAACCAGATTCCTTTGTCGAAAGTCTTTTTCAGAACCGTCTTGCCGATTCCAAAAAGTACCAATACTACACCTATCAGGAAGATGATCAGAACTACCGGCATTTCTATAAAGTTGATAAAGTACTTATAAGGCTGCATATAAACCTCCAATGTATCCGGATTGACAGCAAAACCGTCAGAAACCAATGTACGGATTACAAATGCCAAAAAGAATACAAGGAAGAAAATAGTATTATTCAATACTGCACGACGACATTTATCGGTCAGTTCCTTATCCGCTATACTATTAATGAAATAGAGCGAACCCAACACACGCGCCAAAAAGAATACAGCCAGTCCGAGAATAACATTCCAGATATTAGTCAACGCGTCCAGTCCGTGCCATCCATTTCCCCAATGACTGATAACCGGCATAATCGTATCCGTCATATTCCCCTTATTGATATAGAAATCCGAACCGGTAAAGAAAGTAGCAACTGCTCCACCCAACAACAGAGGTCCTACAACCCCATTAATTACCAAGAAAGTCTGATAGGTCTTTTTACCCAGCAAATTCCCTGCCTTGCTCTGGAACTCGTAACTGACAGCTTGCAACACAAAACTGAAAAGAATAATCATCCACAGCCAGTAGGCCCCCCCGAAACTGGTACTATAAAACAGAGGAAACGAAGCAAAGAAAGCGCCACCGAAAGTGACCAGCGTAGTAAATGTAAACTCCCACTTGCGTCCGGTAGAGTTCACCATCATCTTACGATGTTCCTCCGTCTTACCCAAACAGAACAACAAAGAATTTCCTCCCTGCACAAATAATAAAAATACAAGTATGGCCCCCAGCAAGGAAACGACCAGCCACCAATATTGTTGTAGAAATATATACATAATATGTAAGTATTAAGTTTTAAGTAATAAGTAACAGGTAATAAGTAATAGGTAATAAGTAATAACCATGCTGATAAATCAGTCAGCAGCTACGATTATTACTTAATACCTATTACCTATTACTTATCTCTTCTTCCGGTCCTTTCTTAATCGCCTTCACCATAATCCCTATCTCCGCAATCAGCATTACGGTAAACAAGATCAGGAAGATAAAGAAAGTAGCCTGAACGGAGCCTACATCCAATTTAGAGATAGCCGCCGATGTAGGAAGCATATCGCGGATAGCCCAAGGCTGACGACCGCATTCGGCAACCACCCATCCTGCCTGTCCGGCAATGTAAGCCAAAGGAATGGTCAGCAGAGCGATCCAATGCATCCAGCGCATCTTACTCAAATCTTTCTTATATATAAAGAAGAGCACAACGATGAAGAAAAGGATAAAATATCCGCCCAGGATAACCATTATACGGAAAGCGTAGAAGTTCAGAGGAACATTCGGAACCAGCTGATTCACATCTTTAATATATCCGTATCCGAAGTATGGCATATTCTCCTGCAAAACCTGATAGGCAACAGCGGCATCTTCCTCGTGTCCGGCGCTCTTCGCAGCACGATAAGCAGCCAGCGCTCCGATAGCGGTCTTACCCCGCTCTATCTTTTCGGCTGCCGACAAAGCAATCGTACCGTCTTTCAGCTGATAGCCGCCTTCGATAATATTGGTAATTCCGGGGACATATCCGTCTACATCCCGCTCGGCTAGGAACGAAAGCATACTGGGTATCTCAATCCGGAACAGGAAAGGGTCTTTCCCATCATTGTAAGTCTTCTTTTCGGGGTTCAGCATTCCTATTCCCACCAGACCTACATTGGTTCCTCCTTCATAAAGTCCCTCTACAGCCGCCAGTTTCATCGGTTGGGTCTGTGCAATCTGATAGCCGGAACCATCGCCCGTCCATACAGCCAGCAGTGAAGAGACAAGCCCGAAGATAGCACCGATCTTTATGCTTGCAAGCGCAAACTCGCGATTACGTTTCTTCAGCAGAAACCAACAACTGATTCCTACAACGAACACGCCACCAAGTACCCATCCGGACAATACCGTATGAAAGAACTTGTTGACCGCTACAGGCGAAGTTGCCACCGCCCAGAAATCAACCATCTCATTACGCACTGTATCGGGATTGAACTCCATACCTACCGGATGCTGCATCCATGCGTTTGCTACGAGAATCCACCAAGCGGAGATCGTAGCCCCCAGACCAGTCAGCCAGGTAGAAGCAAGGTGGAAGCGTTTGCTCACCTTGTCCCATCCAAAGAACATGACAGCAATAAACGTGGCCTCCATAAAGAAAGCCAAAATACCTTCAATTGCAAGAGGTGCACCGAAAATATCGCCTACAAACCAGGAATAGTTACTCCAGTTCGTACCAAACTCAAACTCCAGGATCAATCCTGTCGCTACACCAATGGCGAAGTTGATACCGAAAAGTTTCATCCAGAATTTAGCCGTTCGTTTCCAGAATTCATTGCCTGTTTTATAATACAACGTCTCCATTATTCCCATCACCACAGCCAGTCCGAGGGTGAGCGGAACGAAGATCCAGTGATACATGGCTGTCAGAGCAAATTGGGCTCTCGACCAGTCAATCAGTGAAGTGTCAATACTTTCAATCATAATCTTATGTAGTTTAAGAGTTAAAAATCAGTGGTTTTCTCCGGAAGTGCACGCTGTATCAGCTCATTTCCCACATACGTACCCTTGTCGGCATCTGTAGGATGATCGCCGAGAAAGTCGGGAAAGAAGAAAATTTTGAGGATGAAGAACATAATGAATAATTTCACTAAGATAATAAGCCACAAAGTACGACCTAACGTCATACTACGGAAACCCTCCAAATAAAAGTTCCATATTGCAAGCAGTGTATTCTTCATAAGCTGACCTTAGAATTTGTAATGAGTACAAATATACAATTTTTATAATTAAAACAAACAAGTAAGGCAAAATGTTGCATGATTTGTATGGTTTTCTTAAAAACCTGCCTATCGACAGAAAAACATTTAACGGCGAAAAAGCGCCATCTGTCTATCGCTTTTGCAGCTAATATAATATGTACGTACCTTCGTTCCAGTAAATCAATAGACATATAAAAATATGATAAATGTAAGAAGATTGACAGTGATAGTATTTCTTGGAGCGGGTCTGCTGCCCGGTATATCCGCCCAGGAATCTTCTGTGCAGACAGCCGCCCAGAGCGAGATGAATCTCCCCGCCCAATGGGATTTACAGTCGTGCATCGACTATGCGTTGCAACAGAACATTACGATTCGCAAAAACCGGGTGAATGCGGAAAGTACACAGATCGATGTGAAGACAGCCAAAGCTACCCTGTTCCCCAGTCTGTCGTTCTCAACGAGCCAGAACATGGTGAACCGTCCGTATCAGGAATCAAGCAGAACGATCAGCGGAAGCGAGGTGATCGAGACAACCAGCAAGACCAGTTACAATGGCAATTATGGTCTGAATGCTTCGTGGACCATTTATAATGGTAGCAAGCGACTGAACACCATCAAACAGGAGAAGCTGAACAATCAGGCAGCCAATCTGGATGTAGAAACGTCCGAGAATAGTATTCAGGAATCTATTGCTCAGATTTACATTCAGATTCTCTATGCAGCGGAGTCCGTCAAGGTTAATGAAAACACGCTGCAAGTTTCCATTGCGCAACGCGACCGCGGACAGGAACTTCTGAATGCCGGAAGCATTGCCAAAAGTGATCTGGCACAACTGGAAGCTCAAGTCAGCACCGACCGTTATCAATTAGTAACAGCGCAAGCCACTCTGCAGGACTACAAATTACAACTGAAACAACTGCTCGAATTGGATGGGGAGAATGAAATGAATGTCTATCTCCCCGCCCTGTCCGACGAAAACGTACTGTTGCCATTGCCCACTAAGAAAGATGTGTATATGAGCGCGCTCACCCTCCGTCCGGAAATCGAGGCGAGCAAACTGAGCGTAGAGGCTTCGGAACTGGGTATCGATATCGCCAAAGCGGGATATCTCCCCACCATCAGTCTGAGTGCAGGTATCGGAACGAACCACACCAGCGGCAGTGACTTCACCTTCGGAGAACAGGTAAAGAACGGATGGAACAACTCCATCGGAGTTTCTGTCAGCGTTCCTATCTTCAATAACCGTCAGACCAAGAGTGCCGTGCAGAAAGCGAAGTTACAGCGCGAAACAAGTCTGCTGTCGCTGCTCGACGAACAGAAAACACTGTATAAGACCATCGAAGGACTTTGGCTGGATGCAAACAGTGCGCAGCAACGTTATGCGGCAGCGAACGAAAAGCTGAAAAGTACACAGATCAGCTACGACCTGATCAGCGAACAGTTCAATCTGGGCATGAAGAATACAGTAGAGTTGCTGACGGAAAAGAACAACTTGCTGCAAGCACAGCAAGAGCAGCTTCAAGCCAAATACATGGCGATACTGAACACTCAGTTGCTGAAGTTCTACCAAGGAGACAAACTGGCATTATAAGCCTTCTTCCTTACTAAAAGCGGAATATAAATAAGTAAAACAGAATATAGAATGAAAACGAAAAAGATTATCCTGATCGCTGTGGCAGTTGCCGTAGTAGTGGGCGGAGGAATCTGGTTCTTTACAGGTTCTCCGGCAAAGCACAAGGTGATGTATGCCAGTGCGACTGTCAGTAAAGGCGATATCTCCAATTCGGTGACTGCCACCGGAACAATCGAACCGGTGATAGAAGTAGAAGTCGGTACGCAGGTATCCGGTATCATCGACAAGATTTATGTAGATTACAACTCGGTAGTAACCAAAGGACAGCTGATTGCCGAGATGGACCGTATCACTTTACAGAGTGAACTGGCATCCCAGCAGGCAACTTACGATGGTGCCAAAGCCGAATTTGAATATCAGAAGAAGAACTACGAACGTAGCAAGGGATTGCACGATAAGTCATTGATCAGCGATACCGACTACGAGCAGGCTCTCTATAATTATCAGAAGGCCAAGAGCGCTTTCGACAGCAGCAAGGCATCTCTGGCAAAAGCAGAACGTAACCTGTCATATGCTACGATTACTTCTCCGATAGACGGAGTTGTCATCAGCCGCGATGTAGAAGCCGGACAGACCGTAGCTTCCGGATTCGAAACTCCTACCCTCTTCACCATTGCGGCCGACCTGACACAGATGCAGGTAGTAGCAGACGTGGATGAAGCAGATATAGGCGGTATTGAAGAAGGACAGCGCGCCAGCTTTACTGTCGATGCTTATCCGAATGATGTGTTTGACGGAGTCGTGACACAGATTCGTCTGGGAGATGCAAGCAGTAGCAGCAGCGCCAGTTCAAGTACCAGCACGGTAGTCACTTATGAAGTAGTGATCTCTGCTCCGAATCCGGACTTGAAGCTGAAACCGCGTCTGACAGCCAATGTGACTATCTTTATCCTTGATAAGAAAGATGTATTGTCTGTCCCCAACAGAGCTTTGCGTTTCACCCCCGAAGCACCGTTGATCGGTAAGAATGATATCGTGAAAGATTGCGAAGGCGAACATAAGGTATGGACGCGCGAAGGAACCACCTTTACGGCTCATCCGGTAGAAATCGGAATCAGTAACGGTATTTCCACAGAGATCATCAGTGGTGTTGCCGAAGGAACCAAAGTCGTCACGGAAGCCACTATCGGTGCTATGCCGGACGAGAATATGAATAGAGAACCGGGGCAGGGAAACGGAGAAAGAAGCCCGTTCATGCCAGGCCCTCCGGGAAACAACAAAAAGAAAAGCAACAAGTAGCCAAGTATGAAAAAAGTAATTGAACTTCAAAACATCAAACGAGACTTTCAGGTGGGAGAAGAAACCGTCCATGCGTTACGGGGCGTTTCGTTCACCATTAACGAAGGTGAGTTTGTGACCATCATGGGTACTTCCGGTTCGGGAAAGTCCACACTGCTCAACACGTTGGGCTGTCTGGACACTCCTACCAGCGGGGAGTATCTGCTCGATGACATCTCCGTGCGCACCATGAGCAAGCCTCAGCGTGCCGTACTGAGAAACCGGAAAATCGGCTTCGTCTTCCAAAGCTACAACTTGCTGCCCAAGACGACGGCTGTGGAAAACGTAGAGTTACCGCTGATGTACAACTCATCAGTGAGCGCTTCCGAACGTCGCCGGCGTGCCATCGAAGCGTTGCAGGCGGTAGGTCTGGGCGACCGGTTGGAGCATAAGTCCAACCAGATGTCCGGAGGACAGATGCAGCGCGTAGCCATCGCCCGTGCACTGGTAAACAACCCTGCGGTCATCCTTGCCGACGAAGCAACCGGAAACCTCGACACACGTACGTCTTTTGATATACTTGTCCTGTTCCAGAAACTTCATGCGGAAGGACGTACCATTATATTCGTAACGCACAATCCCGAAATCGCGCAATACAGCAGCCGGAACATCCGCCTGCGCGACGGTCATGTCATTGAAGATACAGTCAACTCTCATGTCCTGTCCGCCGCCGAAGCACTGGCCGCATTGCCCAAAAGCGACGAGGATTGAAGATAAGTAATAGGTAATAAGTATTAGGTATTGGGTATTAAGTATCAAATATTAAGTAATAAGTAACAGTAGTTTATGAATGGAACTAACTTATTTAAAATAGCTCTCCGGGCATTGGCGAACAACAAGCTGCGTGCTTTCCTCACCATGCTTGGTATCATCATCGGTGTCGCTTCCGTCATCACGATGCTCGCTATCGGTCAGGGATCGAAGCGAAGCATCCAGCAACAGATATCGGAGATGGGATCGAACATGATCATGATCCATCCGGGAGCCGACAGACGGGGTGGTGTCCGGCAAGACCCATCGGCTATGCAGACGTTGAAGCTGACCGACTATGAGGCCTTGCGCGATGAGACCAATTTCCTGTCCGCCATCAGTCCTAATGTGTCTTCGTCGGGACAGCTTATCGCGGGTAACAACAACTACCCGTCATCCGTCAGCGGTGTTGGGCTGGAGTATCTCGACATCCGTCAGCTGAGTGTAGAAAGTGGAGATATGTTTACGGAAGCCGACATACAAAGTTCGGCTAAGGTCTGCGTGATCGGTAAAACGATTGTAGACAACCTCTTTCCGGACGGAAGCGATCCGATAGGGAAAATCATCCGCTTCAACAAGATACCGTTCCGGGTGGTCGGTGTGCTCAAAGCCAAAGGGTACAACTCTATGGGACAGGATCAGGACAATATCGTACTGGCTCCTTACACCACCGTCATGAAACGATTGCTTGCCGTCACCTATCTTCAGGGTGTCTTTGCTTCTGCCCTATCGGAAGACATGACCGAGTATGCTACCGATGAAATCACGGAAATCCTGCGGCGCAACCATAAATTGAAAGCTTCGGACGAAGACGATTTCACCATCCGTACCCAACAGGAGTTGAGTACGATGCTAAACTCTACCACCGATCTGATGACCACCCTGCTCGCCTGTATTGCCGGAATATCTCTGGTGGTCGGCGGTATCGGTATCATGAATATTATGTACGTGTCCGTCACCGAACGTACCCGTGAAATCGGTCTGCGTATGTCCGTCGGCGCACGTGGCGTTGATATTCTGAGCCAGTTCCTCATCGAGGCTATCATGATCAGTATTACGGGAGGTCTTATCGGAGTCATCATAGGCTGCGGAGCCAGCTGGATCGTGAAGAGCGTGGCACACTGGCCTATCTTCATCCAACCTTGGAGTGTCTTCCTTTCTTTCGCTGTCTGCACCGTCACCGGAGTCTTCTTCGGATGGTATCCTGCAAAGAAAGCAGCAGATTTAGACCCGATAGAGGCCATCAGATACGAATAAAAAACTATCTTTGTCTTTATGAAACAAAGCCTAACATCCGCACGTCGTCCCCTGGAAGCACTGATACACATTATCGGCTGGGGGATTATGTTCGGTTTTCCGTTCTTCTTTGTAGAGCGTGAAAACGGAAACATCAATTGGATGGCATACGTACGCCATTCTGCCGTACCGTTGTCTTTCATGATCGCGTTCTACGTCAACTACTTCCTGCTGGTTCCCCGATACCTTTTCCAGAGCCAGACCAAGAGGTATATTACTTACAACATCCTCCTGTTGTGTATCATCGGTCTGATGCTGCACCTTTGGCGGAGTCTGACATTCGATCCTTCCTTTGTTCCCAAACCTCACCGGTCGGGAGTTCCTCCGGGATGGTTGTTCTTTGTCAGAGATATGCTGAGTCTCGTCTTCACCATCGGACTGAGTGCCGCCATACGTATGAGCGCCCGATGGACACAGGCGGAAGCTGCCCGCAAGGAAGCAGAACGGAGCCGTTCGGAAGCGGAACTGAAGAATCTGCGCAATCAACTGAACCCGCATTTTCTGCTCAATACGCTGAACAATATCTATGCATTAATTGCCTTTGATACGGACAAGGCGCAACAGGCTGTGCAGGAACTAAGCAAACTACTCCGCTATGTGCTGTATGATAATCAGCAGACCTACGTCCCGCTGGGCAAAGAGACTGACTTTATCCGCAACTATATCGAACTGATGCGCATCCGTCTGTCCTCCAATGTACAGATGACTACGCAGATTGATATCCTGCCGGACAGCCAGACTCTGATCGCACCGCTTATCTTTATCTCGCTGATCGAAAATGCCTTTAAGCACGGAATATCACCCACGGAACGGAGTTTTATCCATATCCATCTTGCGGAAAATGAGACGGAAGTGATCTGCGAGATAAGCAACAGCAACCACCCGAAGAACATAATGGACAAGAGTGGTTCGGGCATAGGACTGGAACAGGTGAGCCGACGTCTGGAGATTCTTTATCCCAGCCAGTATACCTGGCAGAAAGGAATCTCAGAAGATGGCAAAGAGTACAGATCCAGACTGAGTATCCGTGTGAGGGAGAGTATTAATAAGTAATAAGTAACAGGTAATAATTGAGAGTATATTCGGTTTAGGTAATTAAATAAAATATAGAGAATTATGATATTACGTTGTGCCATTGTAGATGATGAGCCATTGGCTCTGGGCCTACTGGAAAGTTATGTGAATAAGACTCCGTTTCTGCAACTTACAGGAAAGTATTCCAGTGCAGTTCAGGCAATGAAGGAGTTGCCGGGCGAAGAAGTCGATCTTCTTTTCCTTGACATTCAGATGCCGGAACTTAACGGACTGGAGTTCTCACAAATGGTAGATTCCCGTACACGTATCGTATTTACCACCGCATTCGGTCAATACGCTATCGACGGTTATCGTGTCAATGCACTCGATTATCTGCTGAAACCTATCTCGTATGTCGATTTCCTGCAAGCAGCCAATAAAGCCCTGCAATGGTTCGAGCTGGTGCAGAAGCCGGAAGAGATAGACAGCATCTTTGTAAAAAGCGACTATAAGCTGGTACAGGTAGAACTGAAAAAGATCATGTACATCGAAGGACTGAAAGATTACATCAAAATATATACGGAAGATGATGCCAAACCCATCTTGTCACTCATGAGCATGAAAGCCATGGAAGAGCTTTTGCCTTCCAGCCGGTTCATACGTGTACACCGTTCATTCATCGTCCAAAAGGACAAAATACGGGTGATCGACCGTGGACGTATCGTCTTTGACAAAACGTATATCCCCATTAGTGATAGTTACAAGCAGGTTTTTCAGGCATTTTTGGATGAAAGAAGCTGATGATTGTCTAATTTATCGGCAAAAAAGTGAATTTTGTCGATTATAGTTTGTCAGAAATCGGTTTTATATGTAACTTTGCAACGAACAGAAAGGGATTGTGAAATTCCAAGAATAGAATAGTTTAGTTAAGTCTAGTTTAGTTTTTGTGTTGAGTGCTTCCTCGTCGGCGGACGATCTAGGAAGCACTTTTTATTTATCTATTTATAGAACAAGCTGGACGATAGCACTAAATCAAAGAAAAATAACATAAAGTTTGATTATACCTAAAGCTCTTTTATATTCTATTAAATCTTAATGCATTTCTTTTTGCGAGCAAAGACTTGACTCCGTTTGTTTATAGGGGGATGCTCAAACAAGAACAGCTCTCCGGACGTTATACTACTGATATCAACCAAATTATAAACATTAATTGCAGATAATATGTGTTTCCACAACTCCATGTCAGCCAAAGCCATCAAAGTTGCCGCCCGTTACGGACGCCAATCGGATGTAGTCGAGATTTACCAAAGCATTCTTGACGAACAGTATCATGTGAATGCGTTCACTTTCCCCAGATATCCTATCATTACTTCTTCGGACGAAGTACAGGTTTTCAACTGGGGACTCATCCCTTTCTGGGTAAGAAGCGAAGAGGATGCGACAGAAATAAGAAAGATGACACTCAATGCCCGTACGGATACCATTTTCGAGAAACCGTCTTTCCGCGAACCGATCATGAAGAAACGGTGCATAGTGCCCAGTACCGGCTACTTTGAATGGAGGCATGAAGGAGCAAACAAGATACCTTATTATATATATGTGAAAGATGAACCTATCTTCTCGATGGCCGGCATCTACGACCGTTGGCTGGACAAGGATACGGGAGAGGAACACGAAACTTTCTCCATCATCACCACTGACACCAATTCGCTGACCGATTACATCGATAACACCAAGCACCGGATGCCCGCCATACTCACCCGAGAGGAAGAAGAGAAATGGCTCAATCCCTCATTGAGCAAAGCCGAAATAGCTTCTTTACTGAAACCCTTCGATACAGAGAAGATGGATGCATACGTTATCAGAAACGATTTCTTAAAGAAATCTCCCAATGATCCGACAATAGTACAAAGGGCATAGGAAAAAGAAGTTTATCCTAAAAAAGTGAGAGGTGTGAGGGAGGAATTGCAACTTTTATATTTTTATTTCACTGTTTCTACTCTCTAATTTTCAACTAAAAAAAATACGAATGTTAGAAATCCTCTCTCACTCCTCTCACTTTTTCCCCTTTATTTCATGAAATTCGGAAGAAAGTACAAAAAGAAACAGAGTTCAAAGAGTAAAACGTGGTGGGAAATCCGGAAAACATAACCATCTTTTCCGAACTTCCCACCACGTTTTATCTAGTTCGCACCGTCCGGTGATTTACTCACCCAACTCGCCCAGCAAATCATACGACGGCACAAAGAAAAGCGTCCCCGTTATTGCCGTACTGAAATCGAGCAAGCGGTCGGTATTGCCCGCCGGACTGCCGATAAACATATTCTCCAACATCCGGCGAGTCGTGCTGAATGTACTAGCATACCCAATAAAATACGTACCATACTCCCCCTTCGAAGTATTGGCAAACGGCATATTGGCACGTACAATCTTCAGATCATCACCGATATTGGTCACAGCATTATGCGCATTCCCCGGCTTCTCTTCGTCCGACAGCTCCACATCATTGAACTTATGACGTCCGATCACCTTTTCCTGTTGTTCCACTGGAAGCGCATTCCATGCCACCATATCATGAATGTATTTTTGCACAAATACATAACTGCCTCCTGCAAAATCCGCATCCTCCTCGCCTATCACCGCAAAATGATAGGGATTCTCATCGACAGCAGGATTCTCCGTACCGTCCACGAAACCGATAATCGCCTTACCATCCATATAGCGAAATCCATGCGTCTCATCAACAGACACCACAGCCCCTTTAAGCTTCTCATCAAGGATAGAAGCAAACTCGAAACACAGCCCCATCTGCTTCGCCCGAATATGGAACAACAAATCACCGGGAGTAGAAACAGCTGTATACTTCTCCCCTTTTATCTCGGAGAAAGTACTCAGCTCTTTCGGTTTACCCTTATCGGGGAAAAGCCGCGTCCACGCATCCGCCCCGAATCCTATCGTACAACTGAATTGCATATCAGGATAGCGATTGCGCATACTACGGATCAATGCCGAGAAATTAGCACACACATCCTTTACTTTATCAACCGTATCGGGGGAATCTGTCAGGTTATAGACTATAAATATTACATTCTCTCCCTGTTTTCCGGCCACATCCTGTGGGATATGACCGCCGAACGAATTTTGAAATGGATTCATATTCTTTTAATTTTAGTTTTTTAGTTTCGCCCATAAGATATATCCGGTGATAAAACCGAATCAAAACCGAATGGCTACATAGGCAAGAAGCTCCCGGCTTCGACCCCGTGAGCTTCTCTCTTCTCCAATGTTACTCTCTCTTCTTATATATAATATACTTTGTCTTTATATTGTCTCTCTCTTTTCAGTCATTCCGCACATACATCGCGGCTCCGGCATCCATAAAGAGTTCGACATTCTCCGCATGATGCGCTATATAAGCCGCCGGTCCCGTATCTCCCGAGTGGCAGATTTCTTCCACCACTTCCGCCTTCGCCTTTCCGGTAATCAGAAAAATAACAAGGCGGGCAGTCAGAATCGGAAATCCGGTCATTGCAATGCGTTTCTGTCCGTTACGGGGATGAGTGCTGGTCACATAAATCTGGTCGGAAGAGAGCAAAGCCTCCTGTCCGGGGAAGATAGAGGAAGTATGTCCGTCATCTCCCGCTCCCAACAGCACAATGTCAAATTCGGGCCAGCCATTCTTCTTGGGTACCTGCCGGCTGACAAGTTCGGAATAGCGGGCTGCTTCTTTTGCCGGTTTCTCTTCACCGCGAATGCGGTATACATTTTCGTAAGGAATGGGCACTATCCCCAAAAGCAGGGAACGCATCATTCCATAATTACTATCAGAATCTTCGGGAGGAACGCAACGTTCGTCTACCCAATAAAGTTTCATACGCTTCCAAGGAGTAATATCAGCGTATTCATTTGCCCATAAATCAAACATCAAGGCGGGAGTGCTGCCACCACTCACTGCTATGTTGAACGTTTTGTCCGGTTCAGCATTCATGATATCCACCAGGTGGAATATCAACGAACGGGCTGTCTCCATAGACGACGGGAAAACAGATAGTTTCATAGTTCGCAATATTGGTCTGTATTTGTTAAATTCTTACACGGATTGGTCCAGTCTGCCCCATGCTCGTGCATCATAGCTTCACTTTCGAGAGGTCCCCACGTACCTGCCGGATAGCCGTACAAAGGTGCGTCCGGATTATCTTTCCAATAACGTAAGACCGGATCAAAGAAGTTCCAGGAAGCCTCTACAGCATCACTTCGAGTAAATAAGGTCGGATCTCCCTGAATGCAGTCGTCAATCAGACGGGCATAAGCGTCACCACTCGGCACGCCGCCCAACTGTGCGTAACTGAAATCCATCGTCACCTGACGGACTTCGAAACCTGCACCCGGAACCTTCATTCCGATCTTCAACACAATACCCTCGTTTGGTTGCAAACGAAGGATCAACTTATTAGCCCTCGGACAGTTACCGCCGGAACAGCGGAACATCTGATGGGGCGTCTCGCGGAAGTGAACGACAATCTCCGTCACCTTCGTCGGCATCTGCTTACCGGTACGGATGTAGAACGGTACCCCGCTCCAACGCCAGTTACTGATGCCCAGCTTCATCGCAATATAAGTCTCCGTTCGCGAGTCGGGAGCCACTCCCTTTTCCTCACGATACCCCTTCTTATTGCCCGAAGCCGTATATTGTCCGCGAACGATATGTTCATTCAAGTCCGTCTCCGTAAGCGGAGTCAGCGACTCATAAACCTTCACTACCTCATTCCGGAAATTATCCGCATTGAATACCGCCGGCGGCTCCATAGCCGTAAGAGCTACGAGTTGAATCAGGTGATTCTGCACCATATCCCGCAAAGCCCCCGCCGTCTCGTAAAAACCTCCACGCTGCTCAATACCCAGATTCTCTACAGCAGTAATCTCCACATAATCAATATAATTACGATTCCATAACGGCTCAAAAATACCATTGGCGAAACGGAAAGCAAGCACATTCTGCGCCGTCTCCTTGCCTAGAAAATGATCGATACGATAAATCTGATGCTCATCAAACACAGAAGAGTAAATCTTATTCAACTCAAGCGCCGACTCCAGATCATACCCGAATGGCTTCTCAACAATAATACGAGAATGAGGAGTATTCAGCCCGGCCGCCTTCAAATGCAAAGGCACCACCCCATACAGCGAAGGCGGAGTAGCCAGATAGAACAACAAATTATCCGGATCGACCTCCTTCGTAAGCTCTACCAAACGCTCCCGCAACTGCGAATATCCCTCCACTTTCGCAGGATCCATCGGCAAATAATACAAATGAGACACAAAAGAAGACATCAGCTCCAAATTCTGCTCTTCAGCCTTTACAAACTGCTGCAACTCCCCAAGTATATATGAACGGTAATCTTCATCAGAATAGACAGTACGCCCAATTCCCAGAACAGTAAAACTCCCCGTCAGCCGTTTATCCCGATACAGAGAGTACAATGCGGGCATCAACTTGCGTTTAGTCAAGTCGCCCGAAGCACCAAAAATAATCATTGCAAATTTATCCATCGTCGTATTTTTAACTTTTTACCTTTTATCCATCCATCACCGCACCTAAACCGACCAGCCTCAACCAACCGACAAACCGACCAATCTCAACCAACCGCCCTAACGCATAATCACCCACACACCCACTACTACCCCCACCTACAACTTACCATCCGAACGGTCTCCCGGCCTCACCGAAGGAGCGTCAAGCGGAGGCTGTATCTCCGGCGTGAAGAAGGGCAGGCTGTTTGAGCGGAGCGAGTTCCTGCCCTTTAGCCGGAGATGCGGCCGGAGTAGCTCCGTAGGTGCAGCCTTGATTTTTTCTTTTGGTACCTTTCTTTTGCATCAAGGCAAAAGAAAAGTACTCAGACATTATAAGTCCCCGACTTCGTCTCCCCTCCGTGCCCCGTCCAATTCTCATGAAAGAACTGTCCGCGCAGCTCATCCTTCCTCTCAAACGTATGCGCACCGAAATAATCACGTTGCGCCTGCACCAGATTGGCAGGTAAATTGTCAGAAGTCAGCGAATAAAAATAATTCAAAGCCGAAGAGAAAGCCGGAACAGGCAATTCCTCCTTCATCGCCTCCGCCACCAGATTCTTCCATCCGGGGAGCAAAGACTTGATTTCCTCACGGAAGTAAGGAGCCAGCAACAAATGCTTCGGCTTATCCGCCGCCTCAAAAGCAGCAGCTATATCATTCAGGAAAATACTACGAATAATACATCCCCCACGCCACATACGGGCAATGGAAGCCAAATCCAGATTCCATCCAAAAGAATCAGAAGCCCGCTGCAACACAGCAAAACCCTGCGCATACGACACCAGCTTGGAAGCGTAAAGCGCAGAAAATATTTCCTTCACCAACTCCGCCTTATTATATACAGGCAATGTATGCTTGCACAAAAACTGCTTGGAAGCCAGATGACGCAACTCCTTCTGAGCCGACAGACTGCGTTCGAACACCGCCGTGGCAATCAAGCCCAACGGCATCCCCAACTCCATCGCATTGATGACAGACCACTTTCCCGTCCCTTTCTGTCCGGCAGCATCGAGAATCTTATCGATCAGATACCCACCGGATTTATCCTTGTGACGCAAAATATTAGAAGTAATCTCAATCAGATAACTGCGCAACTTCCCTTCATTCCAACGGGCAAAAACGTCCGCCATCTCCTCATTCGTCAGATCAATGAGATTCTTCATCACCCAGTAAGCCTCGGCAATCAACTGCATATCACCGTATTCGATACCGTTGTGAATCATCTTCACAAAATGTCCCGATCCGGCAGGACCTACCCACTGGCAACAAGGAGTTCCGTCCGGCGCTTTCGCCGCGATGCTCTGCAAGACAGGCTTCACTTCCGGCCACGCTTTCTCCGATCCTCCGGGCATGATGGAAGCACCGTTCAACGCACCTTCCTCACCGCCCGACACTCCGCTTCCTACAAACAAGAAGCCTTTCGATTCTGCTATTTTTACACGGCGATTGGTATCTTCGTAATTAGAATTACCACCGTCAATCAGAATATCTCCGGGAGAAAGCAAAGGGAAAAGCTGATCCATCAGTTCGTCTACCGGACTGCCGGCACGTACCATCATCATAATCTTGCGAGGGGTGGCGATTGATTCCACAAAAGCCTTTATATCTGTAAAACCTTCAATGTTTTTACCTTTAGCACGACCATTCATAAAGCGGTCTACTACTCCTTCTTCCACTCCGGGGACGGTACGATTATAAACAGAGACGTGCCAGCCCTTGCTTTCCATATTCAAAGCAAGGTTCTCACCCATCACTGCCAGACCGATCAACCCGATATCTGTTTTATTCTGATTTGCCATATCTTATATATTTTAAAATATTGTTTATGTAAGAAACACTTGAAAAGCACATTTGTTCGCTAGTTTTGGATTAAAATACTATTTTTGTGGTCAACAAATAACTATCAGAATGAAGAAAATCAAGATCGGCCTGCTGCCACGCATCATTATTGCTATCATCTTGGGGATTGCCATTGGCACTATTTTTCCGGCTCCGCTGGTACGAATATTCGTTACGTTCAACGGAATTTTCAGTGAATTTCTTAACTTCTCCATCCCGCTCATTATCGTCGGACTGGTCACCGTAGCCATTGCCGACATCGGCAAAGGCGCGAGAAAGATGCTGCTTGTCACCGCCCTCATCGCTTACGGTGCGACGCTCTTCTCCGGCTTCCTGTCCTACTTCACCGGTGTCACCGTGTTCCCCTCGCTCATCGAAGTGGGCGTACCGCTCGAAGAAGTCAGCGAAGCGCACGGCATTCTCCCCTACTTCTCCGTATCCATCCCTCCGCTGATGAATGTCATGACGGCATTGATCCTTGCCTTCACACTGGGATTGGGACTGGCGGCACTGCACAGCGATGCTCTGAAGAGTGTAGCACGGGATTTTCAGGAAATCATCGTGCGCATGATCAGTGCGGTCATCCTGCCTTTACTGCCGCTTTACATCTTCGGCATTTTCCTGAATATGACTCATTCCGGACAAGTATATGCCATTCTGATGGTCTTTATCAAAATCATCGGAGTTATCTTTCTGTTACATATCTTCCTGCTCGTCTTTCAGTATTCCATTGCGGCACTCTTCGTCCGTAAGAATCCGTTCCGGTTGCTGGGCAGGATGATGCCGGCCTATTTCACCGCATTGGGCACGCAATCGTCCGCCGCCACCATTCCGGTGACGCTGGAGCAGACGAAGAAGAACGGAGTATCCGCCGACATTGCAGGATTTGTGATTCCGCTCTGCGCCACCATTCACCTGTCCGGCAGCACGCTGAAAATCGTGGCCTGCGCACTGGCACTGATGATGATGCAAGGAATGCCGTTCGACTTCCCGCTGTTTGCCGGATTCATCTTTATGCTGGGCATCACGATGGTAGCCGCACCGGGCGTTCCGGGAGGAGCCATCATGGCGGCACTCGGTATCCTGCAATCGATGCTCGGCTTCGACGAGTCGGCACAGGCACTGATGATCGCACTCTACATCGCCATGGACAGTTTCGGGACTGCCTGCAACGTGACGGGCGACGGAGCCATCGCGTTGATCATAGACAAAGTAATGGGAAAAGGAACGGGAAAATAAAACAGACTTGGTTTGCATATACAGCATAAAATAACGAAATTTGTCCCCCGTATTTTCAAATAAAAAATAAAGGAATATGAAAACAGCCCTTATATCAGGCATCACCGGACAGGATGGTTCTTATCTTGCCGAATTTCTCTTGCAAAAAGGTTACGAAGTACACGGTATCCTCCGTCGTTCTTCCTCATTCAATACCGGACGTATCGAGCATTTGTACTTTGACGAATGGGTACGCGACATGAAACAAAAACGTACCATCAACCTGCACTACGGCGATATGACGGACTCCAGCTCACTGATCCGCATCATACAGCAGGTGCAACCGGATGAAATCTACAATCTGGCAGCACAGAGTCATGTGAAGGTATCGTTCGACGTGCCCGAATATACTGCCGAAGCGGATGCTATCGGCACACTGCGTATGCTCGAAGCCGTACGCATCCTGGGACTGGAAACGAAAACAAGGATATATCAGGCTTCCACCTCCGAGCTCTTCGGTAAGGTGCAGGAAGTTCCGCAGAAGGAGACGACTCCGTTCTATCCCCGTTCTCCCTACGGAGTGGCAAAGCAATACGGCTTCTGGATCACCAAGAACTACCGCGAAAGCTATGGCATGTTTGCCGTTAACGGCATCTTGTTCAATCACGAAAGTGAACGTCGTGGCGAAACATCGTTACCCGCAAGATTTCTCGCTGCCGCACGTATCGCGCAAGGCGAGCAGGACAAGCTGTATTTAGGTAATCTGGATGCCCGCCGTGACTGGGGGTATGCGAAAGATTACGTGGAATGTATGTGGCTGATTCTTCAGCATGACGTTCCGGAAGATTTCGTAATCGCCACCGGAGAGATGCACACCGTACGCGAATTTGCCACACTGGCATTCAAGGAGGCAGGCATCGAACTTCGTTGGGAAGGCGAAGGCGTGGACGAAAAGGGTATCGACGTGGCTACCGGAAAAGTATTGGTAGAGGTTGATCCCAAATATTTCCGTCCGGCAGAAGTGGAACAACTGTTAGGAGATCCTACCAAAGCCCGGACATTGCTGGGATGGAACCCAAGGAAGACATCGTTCGGAGAACTGGTAAGCATCATGGTGCGCCATGACATGGAGAAAGTAAAAAGAATGATCGCTACCAAGCACTAACAGACCTCAAACCGAATGCGGATTACGCCGATTAAACGATCTTCTTTTTTTTACAGAAGATGCGCATAACCGGAGTAATCCGTGTTCATATATAATACTTAATCATGGAAAAGAATGCTAAAATCTATGTAGCAGGGCATCACGGTTTGGTGGGTTCTGCTATCTGGAAGAATTTACAGGATAAGGGATATACCAATCTGATCGGGCGTACGCATCAAGAACTGGATTTGCTCGACGGTGTAGCTGTCCGCCGTTTTTTCGACGAAGAGCAACCGGAGTATGTGTTTCTGGCTGCTGCATTCGTAGGCGGCATCATGGCAAACAGTATTTATCGTGCCGACTTCATTTATAAGAACCTGCAAATACAGCAGAACGTCATCGGTGAAAGTTTCCGTCATAACGTCCGGAAACTGCTGTTTCTGGGCAGTACCTGCATCTATCCGCGTGACGCCGAACAGCCGATGAAAGAAGAAGTCCTGCTGACCTCACCACTGGAATACACAAATGAGCCATACGCCATCGCCAAGATCGCCGGACTGAAAATGTGCGAGAGCTTCAACCTGCAATACGGCACGAATTACATCGCCGTGATGCCGACCAACTTATACGGTCCGAATGATAATTTTGACTTGGAACGCAGCCATGTCCTGCCTGCCATGATCCGTAAGATTCATCTTGCGCACTGTCTGAAGGAAGGAGACTGGGAAGCTGTCCGCAAGGACATGAATCAACGTCCTGTAGAAGGTGTCAATGGCGACAGCCCCAAGGCGGACATTCTGAATATCCTCCGCAAATACGGTATCAGCGAAACGGAAGTGACTCTGTGGGGCACGGGAACTCCCCTGCGCGAATTTCTCTGGAGCGAAGAAATGGCCGACGCCAGTGTATTCGTAATGGAACACGTGGACTTCAAAGATACCTACAAAGAAGGTGACAAGGATATCCGCAACTGCCATATCAACATCGGAACGGGAAAGGAAATCACCATCCGCCAACTCGCCGAACGAATTGTAGAAACGGTAGGCTATCAAGGCAAACTAACCTTCGACAGCAGCAAACCGGACGGCACTATGCGCAAACTGACCGATCCGTCCAAACTACACTCTTTGGGATGGCATCACAAAATAGAAATAGAGGAAGGAGTACGGAGGATGTACGAATGGTACTTGAAATAAATTCAAAAAGAACTATCCGCATTGGGGCTGAATTAGAAAGAAACAGACTGAAAACAACCGGTTTTTCGGATTAATCCATGTTAATGACTGCGACATGCATTGTGGACTGTCTTAACAAGCATTGTTAATGACATTACCATGCATTCTTATCGGCCCTAACAAGCATTGATAACTTCCCTTTCTTATAGAGAGAACAGTAATGTCATCTGTAAGGAACAATCGTGCCACAGGCCGGAAACACTTGTGCCAAAGGCGTGGCACAACTCCTTCCCCTATACTTCCCAACACTTTTCCCATACTTCCACATCTTAGTCCCTTATTACCCCAAGACTCCCCATTTCCAAAAATTCTTCATTCTTAATTCTTCATTCTTAATTTAATTACTATATTTGCACAATTTAATACCAAATGTGCAAAAACAATGGAAAAGAGTTTTATAGCTTACATTGAAAATAGTATCAAGAACAATTGGGACTTAGACGCCCTGACAGATTATAAGGGAGCCACCCTTCAGTATAAAGACGTTGCTCGAAAAATCGAAAAACTCCATATCATCTTTGAAGAAAGCGGAATCCGCAAGGGAGACAAAATCGCCGTTTGCGGCCGAAACAGTTCCCATTGGGGAGTCACTTTCCTCGCCACACTGACGTATGGAGCAGTCATCGTCCCCATCCTTCACGAGTTCAAGGCGGACAATGTGCACAACATCGTCAACCACTCCGAAGCCAAATTACTATTTGTAGGAGACATGGTGTGGGAAAACCTCAACGAATCGGCAATGCCCCTGCTGGAAGGTATCCTGATGATGAACGACTTCACCTTACTGGTATCACGCAGCGAACGACTGACGCACGCACGTGAACATCTGAACGAAATGTTCGGCAAGAAATACCCGAAGAACTTCCGCAAAGAACACATCGAATACCATAAGGATGAACCCGAAGAACTGGCAGTAATCAACTACACGTCCGGCACAACGAGCTACTCAAAAGGAGTCATGCTCCCCTACCGTAGCCTCTGGTCGAACACCAAGTTCGCGTATGAAGTGCTCGAACTGAAAGCCGGAGACAAGATCGTCTCCATGCTTCCTATGGCACATATGTACGGACTGGCCTTCGAGTTCCTCTATGAGTTCTCCGTCGGCTGCCACATCTACTTCCTCACCCGTATGCCGAGTCCGAAAATTATCTTCCAGGCATTCGAAGAAGTAAAACCGAATCTCATCGTCGCCGTTCCGCTCATCATCGAAAAGATTATCAAGAAGAGCGTACTACCGAAACTGGAAACGCCAACCATGAAAATCTTACTCAAAGTACCTATCATCAACGACAAGATAAAAGCAACCATACGCGAAGAAATGATCAAAGCGTTCGGTGGAAACTTCAGAGAAATCATCGTAGGTGGAGCAGCCTTCAACCAGGAGGTAGAACAATTCCTTAAAATGATAGACTTCCCTTATACGGTAGGCTACGGCATGACAGAATGCGGTCCGATCATCTGCTACGAAGACTGGACAAGATTCAAGCCGGGTTCGTGCGGAAAAGCCGCGCCGCGTATGGACGTACGGGTACTGTCTTCCGATCCGGAGAATATCGTTGGCGAAATCGTCTGCAAAGGCCCTAACGTAATGCTGGGATATTACAAGAACAGCGAAGCGACAGAAGCAGTGATCGACAAAGACGGCTGGCTGCACACGGGCGACCTCGCCTTGATGGACGCTGAAGGAAATATCACCATCAAGGGACGCAGCAAGAACCTGTTGCTCAGCGCCAGCGGACAGAACATCTACCCCGAAGAAATCGAAGATAAACTGAACAACCTGCCATACGTATCGGAAAGCATCATCGTACAGCAGAACGAGAAACTCGTCGGACTGGTTTATCCGGACTTTGACGAAGCATTCGCCCACGGCCTGAAGAATGAGGATATCGAACGGGTAATGGAAGAAAACCGCGTAGCACTGAACGCCATGTTACCGGCATACAGCCAAATACTAAAAATGAAGATATATCCCGAAGAATTTGAAAAGACCCCGAAAAAGAGCATCAAACGCTATCTGTATCAGGAAGCGAAAGGATAAAGGAAGTGAAGGATTAAGGGAATACTCTGTGAACCTAAACTGAAAAAAAGAGTTATAATAAAGATGAAGATAATAAAGACAATATTCACGGCAGCTGTTCTGATGGCTGCCGTTTGTTTGCCGGCACAGAACAAGAGTGCGGGCATCAACCTTTCCTTCTGGAAAGACATCTGCACACAGCCGTATGACAGCACTCAGACGACTTATGTAAACCTCGGTCTGCTGTCTACGCTGAACCGTCTCAACGGCGTTGGCATCAACGCGCTGGGAAGCGTCATTCATGGAGATATGAACGGAGTACAGATCACAGGATTAGCCAATCTTGCCGGTGGTACGATGCGGGGTGTTCAGATAGCGGGTGTCAGCAATATCAGCGGAAACAACACCGTAGGGCTTTCCGCCGCCGGACTGGTGAATATCACGGGCGACGGCTCAAAGGGGGTCATTATTTCGGGACTTACCGGCATCGGTGGGGACAACAACTCGGGAGTAATGATAAGCGGTCTGATGAATGTGACGGGAAACATGGCTTCGGGATTTCAGTTTTCCGGCGTGTCAAATATCACGGGACAGAGTTTCAACGGTATGATGACTTCCGGACTCTTGAATGTGGTAGGCGAAAACATGAACGGTCTGCAGATTGCCGGTATCGCCAATATCACCGCAAAAGACCTGAATGGCGCACAGATCGGGTTATGCAACTATGCGACGAAGGCTCATGGCTTTCAGATCGGTCTGGTCAATTACTACAGGGAAGATATGAAAGGATTACAACTCGGCCTCGTGAACGCGAATCCCGATACAAGAATACAAATGATGGTATATGGCGGTAACATCACGCCCGCCAACATAGGAGTGCGTTTCAAGAACCAACTGTTTTATACGATCTTGGGAGTAGGTGCATTCGATCAGAATCTGAACGATAAGTTTTCTATCAGCACGTCTTACCGTGCCGGACTGGCAGTGCCTGTTTACAAAGGTTTGTCTATTAGCGGTGACCTCGGATTCCAGCATATAGAAACGTGCTCCAACAAGGATGAAGTGATTCCCCGACGCCTTTATGGATTGCAGGCACGGGCGAATCTGGAATATCAGATCAGCAAGAAATTCGGCATCTTTGCCACCGGCGGTTACGGACTGACACGGTATTACAACAAATCCGGTAATTTCGATAAAGGAGCGATCATAGAAGCGGGCATTGTCCTCTTCTAAGGCTGATTAATAAGTAATAGGTAATAAGTATTAAGTATTAGGTAATAAGTATTAGGTATTAACCGTAGCTATCATTTAGAGGTATATCTATCTGTCATTCAAAGTTTTCATCATTTTATCAAAGTGAAACAATTCGATAATGACGAGCATAAGTATCTGTCATCCTGAGCTTGTCGAAGGATCTCCTCTTTTGTAGTCACAAAGAAGAGATTCTTCCTCCTTACAGTCGTCTGAATGACAGACAGATGCGTCTCTAAATGGCAGCTACGGTTAATACCTAATATATTACCTATTACTTATTTATACTTTCTCTTTAATCAACCCGATGCGATAAGCCACAAGCAACTTCTTCAAATCCTGAATCTGCGTCACAAGTTCCTTCCCTTTATCGGTGTCTTTCACCATCATCCGTTGCGAATTGAACTCCAGTACAAAGTTGGTTGACTTGATATCCAACCCTTCTTCAATGGCTTTCTGCCTGGACTGGAACGGCTCATGCTGCACCAACTGCATCCCGTGAGAATGGTAAACAAGCGTATAGCCCGCAATTCCCGTCTCCGGCTGATAGGCTTTGGAGAATCCTCCGTCAATAACGAACAATTTGCCATTTGCCTTCATCGGCTGTTCTCCTTGAATAGTCTTTACAGGCACATGACCATTGATGATATGAGAATGAGGTCCCAATGCCCCGAACTCATCTAATATCTGATCGCAGATATCTTCACGATTGCGAAGCGTGTAGTAATACCCCTTCTTTCCTTTTGTATCTCCTTGTCTTCCAGAAAATAGCGTTCGAAAGTCGCCATCTTATCCTTATCAAACAGAGGAGCTTCCGGACCACACCACATATACCAGATATAGTCCATCGCAAATTCTTTATCATCCTCTCCTTCTTCATCAAAGTATGCAGTACGAATCAGCTGATCGGCCTTATCGAGCAACTTACGTCCCCAATACTCCTTGCCACGTATCTTGACATGCTTGAAACTGCCATCCTCATTCAAAGGTACCGAAGCATGATAAAGAAGATTGGAATTGGAAACCAGATACATTCCGCCATACGTAAACAGGCAACGCATATGCTTCTTCAACTTCTCACTATTCATAAACGAATAGTGAATCTTTTCCACAAGTTCCCGTTCTTCGTCGGTCAGTCGATAAGGATCGGCAGGGTCTACGGTCGGGAAGTTTGTGTCACGCAGGGCATATTCTTTGCCTTCATACACAAAAACTCCACGCTCAAAATCGATCTTCTCCAACAGCTTGCGGTTACTCATCCCGAATTCCGGACGACGGTCTATTATTTCAGCTTCCAGCTTAAACTGGATGATCGTAATCGCCTTGTGCATCTGGGTGATCAGACGCAAAGTCTTCTCATTGTAATTGGTGTCGGCAAAATTCATCTTCGGCATAAAGATGGTACACGGATCATCGGCATAAGTATCCATGGCGAAAGTTGCCAAAGGAAGCAGATTGATTCCATAACCGTCTTCAAGAGTACCCAGATTACCGTAGCGCATGGACATACGGATCACGTTGGCTATACAACTGTCATTGCCGGAAGCGGCTCCCATCCACAGGATATCGTGGTTGCCCCATTGGATGTCGAAGTTGTGGTAATTGCACAAAGTATCCATGATGATGTGTGCTCCGGGACCACGGTCGTATATATCACCCACAATATGAAGAGAATCAATAGTCAGACGCTGAATCAGATTACACATGGCTATAATAAAGTCATCCGCCCGCTTGGTAGAGATTATGGTGCTGATGATGACATTGATATATGCGTGCTTATTCGGCTCGACAGACGTTTCGTGCAGTAATTCCTGAATGATGTAAGAGAACTCTGCGGGCAAGGATTTTCGAACTTTGGAACGGGTATATTTGGAAGATACATTTTGACAAACCTTCACCAACTGGTTCAGAGTGATCAGATACCAGTCGTCCAGATCCTTCTCGCGGGCTTTTACCAGCTGAATTTTCTCTTCTGGATAATAGATCAACGTGCAGAGTTCTTTCTTCTCCGCTTCGCGCAGGGTATTGCCGAAAATCTCGTTCACTTTGCGTTTTACCGCACCCGAAGCATTCTTTAACACATGTTGGAAGGCTTCGTATTCACCGTGTATGTCTGTCAAGAAATGCTCCGTTCCTTTAGGCAGATTCAGGATAGCCTCCAGATTAATAATTTCCGTACTTGCATCGGCAATAGTAGGAAAACTCCGAGAAAGCAACTGCAAGTAGCGGAGATCGCCAACTATGCTTTCAGGAGTTATATTACTTTGAGCAGTCATTATATGTACTATTTTACTATTTACAATATGCTATTTATCGACTTATCGTTTATCGCTATAAATATAACGATTTATCATCTACTTATTACAAATTACAGCCTTTAATGTTCATCGTCAGCCCAATAAAAACATCAACAGCACCTGCGCAATGATCACACGCAGAAACATACACAACGGATATACTGTAGCATAAGCGACAGAAGGATTGTCACCCGGTATCGTATCGTTGGCATAATTCAGCGCCATCGGATTCGCCATACTGCCGCACAACATACCGGATACACTGCCGAAGTCTATCTTCATAATCTTGAAAGCGACAAAGCCGACCAGGACCGTCGGGATAATTGTCAGACCGGCTCCCAAAGCTATCCAAAGCAATCCTTCCGGACGGAAGACAGTATCGAAGAAATGGGCACCGGCATCCAGACCAAGACAGGCTAGATACATGGAAAGCCCCAACGCGCGCAGCATCAGATTGGCGCTGCGGGTAGTGTAAGTGATCATGTGTATCCGTGGGCCGAAAGTTCCCAGCAGGATACCCACGATAATCGGTCCGCCTGCCAGCCCCAGCTTCACGGGGGTACTGATTCCCGGTATGGAGAACGGGATCGCTCCCAATGCCAATCCCAATACGATGCCTATAAATATGACAACAAGATTAGGTTCTTTCAGACTTTTCACTGCATTTCCCAATACTTTTTCTACATTCTGAATGGCTGCTGCCTCACCTACTACTGTCAGGCGGTCGCCCAGCTGGAGAATCAGTTCCGGAGTGGCAAGTAGTTGCACACCCGAACGGTACACACGGCTGATATTGATTCCATAATGGTTTCTTAGTCTCAATGAGCCAAGTTTCTTTCCATTCAGTTCGGGGCGGGTTACGACGATACGCTGCGAGATCAATTCGCTGTCAATTGCATTCCAGTCTATATCTTCCTTGTTCCAGTCCGTATTTTCTTCCTGTTCACCGAAAAGTACTGTCAGAGCCAGGACATTCTTTTCCGCTGTGATCACCAACAGGCGGTCGCCTTCCTTCAATACCTTGTCGGAGGTAGGAATACTGACATGACCGTCACGCCACAAACGGGAAATCACAAATTTCGGATAACTCATCTGAGCTATATCCTTGATACTTTTATTAAAAATAGCGGGGTTATGTACTTGAAACGCTGCGATAAAGGTTTTGTTGGCATCATCCTTTTCTTTAATCTCCAAGTCTTCTTTATGAACCAAGAATTTACGAATCAGCAGTACGGCAAGAATCACACCGATCACTCCCATCGGATAGGCTACCGCACACCCCAAAGCCGGAGTACTGCTTTCTATGCCCATCTGTTTAAGTGTCTGCTGCGCAGCTCCCAAGGCAGGAGTATTAGTCGTGGCTCCGCAAAGGATACCCACCATATCAGGAAGAGACACACCTGTCGCATAACTGGCAACAACAGTCAGCAAAGTACCCAACAGAACTACGGCCAACGCCAACATATTCAGCGTCACCCCTCCTTTCCGGAAAGAACTGAAGAAACCGGGCCCTACCTGAAGCCCCAGTGAATATACGAAAATAACCAGTCCGAAACTTTCTGCATAATTCAGCATCTGTGGATCAACCGAAAGCCCGAAGTGCCCGGCAAGGATACCTGCAAAAAAAACAAAAGTGACTCCCAGAGATACTCCCCAGAAATGCACTCTTCCCAGCCCCAGCCCAATCGCAGAAATCAGTGAAAGCACCACAACTGCCTGTAAGGCAGAATGTTCGAGAAACAGATTATATAACCACTCCATGAATTAAACATACTAATAGGGCGCAAAGATAAAAACTATTTAGTCCCATTCAAAACTTTTAAGCTTTCATTTCGCGCCCTATCTCTTCTCTAAATTCTTAATATCCTGAAATCTTATATGTTATCCTTTAAATTATCTGTTTGTTATCCGCAATCTTTTTACCTGTCACCTCCACCTATCGCTTTTTACCTTTTCAACCTATTCCATGTGGTATCTTTCTACCTGTCGTTATCCGAAATCTCTCTACCTGTCATCTTTTGTGTAATCATCATTTTCTTTTCATTTGCCGGCACTTTCCATCTGCCGGCTGTTATCTCACCTACCTGTATATTCTACGAAATTATTCCGACCATCCAGATAACCGCTCAATCGATTTCCTCCGATGTATACATCATCTAGGTAAGATACATCATTGCGACCGTAATCCATGCGAATGGAAGTCTGTGCATAATTCTCCCAGTTCCAACGGAAATAATATTCGAATGTCTCCACATGTCCATTAGGATATTCCACCCGAATAAAATCAACGCCTGTCCGGTCCAAATAAAAGTCGAGTTCCTGACGGCAACGGTTACCGTCCACATCCCGATAAAAACTCACCCATGTACGGCTACATAAATCAGAAGAACGATTATAGTAACCACCACCGATATTATCATCATCATAAAAACTATCGATTTCTACTTCACAAGAAGTCAGACTCAACGTTAACACAGCCATTAAAGCCAGTCCTAAGTATCTAAATGCGTTCGTTTTCATATTCCTTTATTTTTAATGGTTCCTTTATTAATCCTATCATTTATCTTTCGATATTACAAAAGTAGGGAATGAATTCTCCTTATGAAATTGAAAATTCCTACTTGTTTAGGGGAATTCACCTAATGGAAGAGGTAAATTCCCCCAACGTACTGGATACCTTACAGATTCCTAAATAGCTAAGAAGACACGCTTCCGCCCTCCAGAACCTTAATAAACATTGAATCAAACATTCAATTATTTAATCAATGTTATAAATCAAGCCATTTAGCCCGATTTATTTGCAGATATCACAAAACTCTGTATATTTGCAATGTGTTTTTCATAGTATTAGATTTAAGGTTAACAAAAAGATTGGCTGTCTGGGATAGATAGCCTTTTTTTATGCTCTTTTTTTAATAAACTTCTCAAGAAGCCATGAAGACAAACGTAAAATGGCAAATACTGATGTGAAAAATCTGATGACACCACAGGCTTCTATAATAATTAATAAGGTAATCGTTTTCTCCCATGAATAGTGAGAAAAAATATTCTCAAAAAAAATAATCCGTTTAACATTTGAAACATAGCAAGTTATCTCTTTCATCAAAAAACAAGTAAAAAAAATCTTGCTAAAAGATTTGCGTAGTCCAAAAGTTCCCCCTATATTTGCACCGCATTTGAGAGAGAATGTGGGTTCAAGGAAGTTTGGGTGAGTGGCTGAAACCACCAGTTTGCTAAACTGACGTACGGGTAACCGTACCGGGGGTTCGAATCCCCCAGCTTCCGCAAGATTCTCTAAATAAAAAGAGCTAAGTTTTATAGACTTGGCTCTTTTTAAATCTATCAAAAGCCGGTGGGTTCGTCTAACGGTTAGGACACATGCCTCTCACGCATGTAATACGAGTTCGATTCTCGTACTCACTACTCTATTTTAGTTAGCCTCTTACATTGAAGTAAGAGGCTTTTTTTATTATGTTCATATCTCAAGAAATGGAATATAACGTAAAAGAATTGAAAAAGGTATTGATTGAACAATGCAAAGAAGAAGGTATTTATTACGCATTGATAGCAATCAACAAACAGACGAAAGAGATCGTTTTGCCACAAAGCCTTGATAACGCTTTAAATAATCCGGATTACTGCGTCTTTAAATGCAGGAAAGTGAAGGATGAATATAAAGTAGAAGAGGTAAAATAAGCATAATTAAAAAAAGAAGGATATGCTTATTGATATTGTATTAAGATGTTAAAAGATTTAATAATTATTTGAGCATTCAAAGTTTTTTCTGTAAAAGAATGTTATATCCATGTAAAACGATTGTGTTTCACATGGATACCCGCCAACAAATGAAGAAAAACGCTGCTTACTTACATTTCTTCACTCTGCTCGTACAATTCGAAGTAAGACTCTTTATCAATCCGCAGTCGGACTCTGTTTTCCCGCTTCTGACCGGCCAGGTTGATAAATAAATTGAAGTATAATTGACTAAAAGAGAGGTCGGAACGATCATAAGTGATATCGAATGTACATGTTCTTCGGAATGAATCGAAAGTTCCCAGCTTCATGCCTCCCTTACACATAAAGACTTCGGGGAAATTCGCAGGCGGATAAGGCTGAAACAAGCTGGCCAGCTGCGCATACACATAATCGATCATCCATTCATCACCGGATACAAGCAATTCTCCTTTCAGACGAAGTTTGACTGCATATTTAGCCGTGACGTCCTGAGAAGTATAAATGGGGACCTGACTCTCTGATGGATAATTACCATCCTTATAGCCAAGGCTCATGGTCAGTTTTGATTTACCCACGCCGTTGAAATCCGCCACATTCAGATCTTTCTGTTGATTTTTCAAGTCAATCATAAATGTCAGTTTACCCAAAGTCGGGTCATTCGGATATTGAGCTATCGTATCCAGCACATAATCTTCTTCATTAAAACTCCGCGCTACCAATACATCCCCTCTCCGACTTCCAACACCGGACCTCTCTTTCAATATCCACATCGCCTACAGGGTAATATATTGCATCATTATCTCTGACACAACCTGTCAGACAAAGCAGTAAAGCTGCTATTCCTATTATCTTATTCATTATCATATACATCCTTATTTTGGAGACAAAGATACATCTTTTTTGAATCAACTTGATTTATATCAACCGTTTTTAGTACTTTTGCACATAACAAGACTATAATGACATGGATACACTACTAAGAGAAACTGTAAATGCCGTCGTAAATTCCCGCTTTCCCGAAATGAGTATAGAGGGACGCCGACAGATAGAAAGCATCCTGATACGTGAGGAATATCCTAAAGGAGTGATCGCACTTAATGAAGGAGAAGTAGCCCATGAATTAGTTTTGTCGGAAAAGGGATGCTCCGGCAATATTATTATAAAAACGGGAAAGACGTTACCGAACACTTCTCATACGAAGGCTGTATCCTGATGTGTATCGAAAGCCTGCTGAAACAAGTCCCTACCCGATTGATCATAGAGACACTGGAGCCTGCTGTCATCTATCTGTTCCCTTATGACAAAATGATGCAGCTGACAAAGCAAAACTGGGAAATCAATATGTTCTATCGGAAGATACTGGAATATTCTCTGATTGTATCGCAAACCAAAGCCGATTCCTGGCGTTTCGAATCCGCCCGCGAGCGTTATAATCTATTGCTCGAAACTCATCCGGAAATCATCAAACGGGCACCTTTGGCACACATCGCTTCATACCTGCTGATGACACCGGAAACATTGAGCCGAGTACGTTCAGGTGTTCTGTAGTTTTGTAATTTTGGGGAGCTATCTGCTTTTCCGGTATTCTTTGGGAGACATACCGGTATAATGCTTAAAGTACTTACCGAAGAACGACTGGTTGGCGAAGTTTAAACGGTCGGCTATCTCCTGTATGTTCATGCTCGAAGAATTCAAGAGTGCCTTCGCTTCCAAGATCACTAATTCGTCAATCCACTCCCCTACCGTCTTCCCGCTGACTTCCTTGACAACTCCGGACAGATGTTTCGGCGTCAGACACAACTGATCCGCATAAAACTTCACGCTGCGTTCCGACTGATAAGACTGAACCAAAGATTCATAGAAGCGCTCAAATATATATTCTTTACGACTTTTACTTTTGACAACGGCAGAAGCATCCGGAGCATAACTGTTGAAAATATTGCAAAGCTCAAAGAAGAAGCCCTGCATCAATCCCATTACTACCTCCCTACGGTACCTATCGTCTTTATTTTTCAATCTCTTTCTGATGAAAGCATGATACTCCTTAATCATCTCCTGCTCGTGCAGATTGAGATCAAAACAAGGGTAATCTTTCAGAAAGAAAAAGAATGAAAGCACATTACCAACTTTGGGCAATGATTCCAACAGACTTTTTGATACAGCAAAGAAAATCCCTCTGAAATTGGAACTGAACTGACGATGTTCGATTATCTGATTGGGCAACGCAATAACCATTCTGCCCGGAATCAGTTCAAACTCACGCAGACTGATATTAAAACGAGTAGAACCTTCCAGACAAAGTCCGATGCTCACCACTTCCAGTTTACTGGGGCCATTATAAAGGGAAATAACGCTCTCCGTGTCGAAGAGCGCTATATCATTGCCGACCACATCAATACTATCCGGATCTATATGTTTAGAATGAACTACCGAAGAAATACCTATCTTAGGAACAACTTGCATATCCATACACTCTCTCTTTTGGTTGCGACAAAGATACCAGTAATAATGAGATGTTCAACCTAAGGCGAGAGATTATCTGTCAAAAAGAACACTTTTGCCTACTTATTGACTATCTCCGAATAAAAACTTATAATCACGTTCGGCAGCCGGAACAGTCCACTTTTCAGGAACGAATTTCCATTGGTTCAATGCCTTCGGGTCCATAGTACCTTTCTTTTCTATATAATTCATCAGATAGAAACGAAGATCCTTATCCGTAGAGAAGATGATACGCTCTTTCAATTTCTCCTGCGGGATGCCTGATCCTTTCGTCAGCAGTTCTCCACCGCCATTCCCCCGGTAAGAGTTCAAAGCCACCTTATAAATCTTATCCATGAGGAAAGGACTGCCGTCTGCCATGCTGATAATCGTAATCTTTTCCCCTTGCGGCTTGGTGACGTCTACGGTATAAATAATTCCCGATGCTGAATCAAAATTGAAGCTGAAATTTTGGAAAGAAGCTCTGTCCTCCGCACCTTCGCGACGTTTCTCCTTAAACCAGAGCAGATGATCGTCCGGAGACTTCATCCGGTTGGTCCACATGAAATAAGACATTTCCAGATAATCCTTGATTTCTTTTCCGGATAAAGTCATCATATACAGCATATTCTCATACTTATACAGATTGAACATATCGCTGACAAACACATCACCTTTATTTATTTTCGCATCAAATGAAAGCGGTGCTGCAAAGGATATCTCCGCACCGGTGATATCAAGCTGCAAGGTATGGATCAAGTCGATAAAAGCAGACGATCCGAAGAAAGAAGGACGGGTTGAGATACTCTCGGTGAATGTACCGATCTTTTTAGAGACAAAGTTACGGACAGTGTCATATTGAGGAGCAAAATGCTTCATAAAGTCCTCGCTGATTCCATAATCTTTCGTTTCGGTTAATACTCCTTTTATATCTTTGCTGCGCACCTTCCCATCTTTCAGTTTCAAGGTCACATCGATGTTGGACAGAACAATTCCGTTGCTTGCCGGATCAATGACCAGTACCGAATCACCTGCCACATTCATCACTTTCTTACATTCGCGCGCATGATCGTGTCCCATCAGTACAATGTCAAATCCGGGGACATTCTTCGCCACACTCAGAGAAGCGTTTTCATTATACTTGCCGGACATTTTGAAAGCCTCCTGCCCCGCATGGAACAAGCCGATCATCAAGTCCGATTCTCTTTTCACGGATGATCTTCATCCATTTGCGCAGTCCTCCATGTCGTCGAAACGCAGTCCCTTCCACAGGTTCTCCGAGAGCCATGCAGGGATAGCAGGGGTGATCATTCCAAGGATTACGATTTTCACTCCGTCACGTTCCATGACCTTATAAGGAGGAAGATGAGGTTCTCCGGTCGATATATCGATGATATTAGCTCCTAATACGGGAAAGTCACAGGTATTTATCCAGCGGTCGAACACGGCTCGGCCTGTCTCCACATCATGATTACCCATATTTCCGGCATCATATTTCATGTAATTCATCATTTCCGCGCATAGGTGGGGTGATACTGTATCTATATAATTATAGTAATAGGCAGTCGGTTGCCCCTGCAATATATCGCCGTTGTCGAGTAAAATAAGATTCTCCTTATATTGTTCACGTTCTTTCTCCACAAAAGCGTATATTCGTGCCAGACTGCCCTGCCAATCCTTACGGGTAATAAAATTATAAGGATAATAATTACCATGTACATCACTTGTCTGTACAATTTTCAGCTTCACTACTTTTTCCTGTGCCGCAATTGAGAGCACGAGGCAAAGAAGCCATACGTAAACACATGCAAATCGTTTCATTCTTTTTCTATTTTAAGCGGATGTGAGAACATGAACCGTGCACCTCCCGTATATTCGGAGTCGATCCATATATCCCCTTTCCATTTATGCACAATCAATTTACAGATAGATAATCCCAAACCTGTTCCCTGGGCATATTCGTTCAGCTTCTCGAAGCGCTCGAATACCAGTTTCTGTTTCTCTTTCGGGATGCCGCACCCTGTATCCGTCACAGAGAATACAGCCATCTCCGTCTCTTCATTCACCGAAAATTCCAGTGTTATCTGCCCTTTCCTGGTGAACTTATCCGCATTAGACATCAGATTGATAATCACCTGCTGCATACGCTGTATGTCTGTCGTCATCCGAAACGACTCATAATCGCTGACAAACAGAAACTGATTGCCGGACTGCCGTGAAACGCTGACAGATGCCACTACCTGCCTGCATAGCTGCACCACGTCACACTCTTCCCAAGTCAACGTGACTCTGTTCGCTTCCAGGCGTGAGAGATCAAGAATATCATTGATCAGGCGAAGCAACAAATCCGAGTTTGTCTTGATAATCTGATAATAGGTCTGCTGTTCTTCTTCCGTATTGCCACCCACAGCGAGCACATCCGAGAAACCTACAATGGAGTTTAAAGGCGTACGTATCTCATGGCTCATATTGGCGAGGAAAGCACTTTTCAGACGGTTCGATTCTTCTGCACGGTCCTTAGCCACCCGCAGGTCTTTTTCCGACTTCAGCAGATCGTCCTTCAGACGTTTGGTGCGGAAATAGTAGAAGAGCGAGATGCACAAACCCAGCACAAGGATGAGAAACAGTGCACACGCCGACCAAATCTGATAAGTATATTGCTGATAGAATGATACAGTCTGATTAATAATCTCCACATCAAAAGGAAGGATATCCGGATCCAGTCCCCACTCCTTCACCTTCCGGCTGTCCAGTACGGCCTTGCTGCCAATCACGGAAAGGTGCTGCTGTTCATCCGCCGGATATTGATCAATCTGTACAGATGCCAATGCCATGTCCTTCCCCAGTTTCCGGTAATCGGGCAGCACTCCGCCGATCGCCCAATACCCCAGGCTCACCGATGAGGGAGTAAAAGTCGGAATGGTCGGAGTAACCTCCATCATAGCATAAGTAGCATTCCGCATGAAATAACCTTCGTTCATATCCACACGCCACGTGCCTACCATGATCACCGTATTCTCCGGTAAATGACGCAATTCTTCTACAATCGTATAGATAGTATGCCGCCGGCCGTCCATCAGGATCAGGTCGATTTCGGGAAACTTTTTCATTTCCTTCCGCACCAGTGCCTGCATGGTGACGCCGCCGTAAGTATTGTCCGAAATAAAAGCGATGTGTTCCGTCTTCGGATAAAACGCCTTGATCATCCGGACATTATCTTCTATATTGTACTGATTGATAAATCCCGACTTCAATTCCGGTATATTCATGTGGTCGGTAAAGAGATCGACCGATTCCGGCATCCATGCGTCCAGTCCGGCAACCGTATCCTCAGGCAGTATGACGATGTTGCTGCTGACGAGACTACACATCACCGGCACCTTCACCTGTATCGAATCCCGTTGCGACAGATACGCTGCCCACGCTTCCTGTCCCAACAGAATAATTTGCGCCGGATGCTTCTCCCCTTGATACTTAGAAAGAATCTGCGTCATCATACCGCTCCAAAGCGGGGCTTCGGAGAAACTTTTGCAGTTCATGTTTTCAATGATAATATCGCGTTTCCCCCCCAATTTGCTATATTCTTCCATATAGTCGGAGATAGTGACCGAAGTTTGATGAGCGGCGGGATTGTAGGAGCAGATAATCAGGATGGGTTTCTGATCGTTAGAGACAGCAAATAACACTGTGGCCCGGAAAAGCCATAGTAAACAGATAAACAGGCATCCTATATATCTCATCATACTTGTAAGTTTTGAAGTGTTACTATCTCATTTTAGCTTGCAAATATACTAAAACTTGTCGGCTATAACAGATTTATGTGTATTTTTGTCGCTCATTCATTCACAAAAAAATTGTTTATGGAACTATTTCATCAAATGATTTCCGGATTACTGGGAATTCCGGAAAGACAAATCAGCAGTACCCTCCACTTGTTGGGCGAAGGTGCCACCATCCCTTTCATCAGCCGTTACCGTAAGGAAGCTACCGGCGGACTGAACGAAGTACAGATAGAGAACATCAAGGAGCAACATGACAAGTTGTGCGACATAGCCAGACGGAAGGAAACCATCCTCAGTACCATCAACGAGCAAGGCAAACTCACTCCGGAGCTCGAAAAGCGCATCAACGCCACCTGGAATCCTACGGAACTGGAGGACATCTACCTCCCCTACAAACCCAAACGGAAGACCCGTGCCGAAGCGGCTCGTCAGAAGGGACTGGAACCACTGGCCATGATCATGATGCTGCAAAGGGAGCCTAACCTCACCGCCAAAGCCGCCACCTTCGTCAAAGGCGACGTAAAGGATACGGAAGACGCACTGAAAGGCGCCCGCGACATCATCGCGGAGCAAGTGAATGAGGACGAGCGTGCCCGCAACGCCATACGTAACCAGTTCACCCGTCAGGCGGAAATCACCGCCAAGGTAGTGAAAGGAAAAGAGGAAGAGGCCGCCAAGTACCGGGATTATTTCGACTTCTCCGAATCGCTGAAACGCTGCACTTCCCATCGCCTGCTCGCCATCCGCCGGGCAGAATCCGAAGGGTTGCTGAAAGTATCCATCAGTCCGGATGACGAAGCCTGTCTGGAACGCCTCGACCGCCAGTTCGTACATGGCAATAATGAATGCAGCCATCAGGTAAAGGAAGCCACTGCCGACGCATATAAACGTCTGCTCAAACCTTCCATCGAAACAGAATTTGCCGCCCAGTCCAAAGAAAAAGCCGACGACGAAGCTATCCGCGTATTTATTTCGGAGAATCTCCGCCAGCTGCTTCTCTCCTCCTCGGACAGAAACGGGTGCTCGCCATCGACCCCGGATTCCGTACCGGCTGCAAAGTCGTCTGCCTCGATGCGCAAGGCAACTTGCTGCACAATGAGAATATCTACCCGCATCCTCCGGTCAATAAAACCGGTGAAGCGGCCTCCAAACTCCGCAAGATGATAGAAGCCTATGAAATTGAAGCCATCTCCATCGGCAACGGAACAGCCAGCCGCGAAACGGAAGACTTTATCAATCATCAGACCTTCGACCGGCAGATTCCTGTATTCGTGGTCAGCGAGCAGGGGGCTTCCATTTATTCGGCATCCAAGATCGCCCGTGACGAGTTTCCCGATTATGACGTAACGGTACGTGGAGCAGTCTCCATCGGTCGCCGACTGATGGACCCTCTGGCGGAACTGGTAAAGATCGACCCCAAATCTATCGGTGTGGGACAATACCAGCACGATGTAGACCAGACGAAACTGAAGAAAGCCCTTGACCAGACAGTGGAAAACTGCGTGAACCTGGTAGGCGTGAATCTGAATACCGCCAGCAGTCATCTGCTGACATACATATCCGGTCTGGGGCCGCAACTGGCACAAAACATTGTCAACTTCTCCGCCAGGAACGGAGTTTCCGCGAAGGCTGATGAAAGTCCCTGGGTAAAAGCCGGAACGTGTGCCGGCCTCCCTCCGGAGCAAAGAACCCATTGGACAAACTGCCGTGCATCCGGAGCTACCACATCGTAGAGCAAATGGCAAAAGATTTGAAATGTAGCGTAGACGAACTGATCGCGAATAAGGAACTCCGCCAAAAAATCAAGATATCGGGATTACATCAATTGGTGTGGGCCTGCTCAAGACATACATCGCAGGAACTCGATGCGACCCGCGCAAAAGCGATCAAGGTATTTGAATTCGACAAGAACGTGGGCACCATCGCAGACTTGCGCGAAGGCATGATTGCCAGCATCGTGGCAGGTAATAATATTACCAATTTCGGCTGTCGATATAGGCATCAAGGAGAACGGGGCTGTGCTGGCCGGAATCGATACATCTCCGATCCTACAGAAATCGTGTCCATCCACCAGCATGTCATGGTCAGAGTGATGAACGTGGATACCGACCGGAAACGGATTCAGCTTAGCATGATCGGGGTACAGCAAGACTGATTGCCTCCCGTTTTTCTCCCCACCAAACAATTCGAAAACGTAAAGATAACATCTGGGGCATTGAAATGAGCGAGTTCCTTCAAACCCAAGGCTCCGCCATTCAGTACGTTCTCTTCGGGCAGATGCAGCGTCAGCAGGGATGTCCCAAAGTCATTTCCACTTACCTGATAGCCCAGTATCGGGCCCTGAATCCAGTTCCAGAAAAGATGAAGGGAAATAGGGAAACAAAGATTGCGCGTATATAAATAGGAAGCGCCGATAAACATACCTGCAAGTAACAGATTCAGAAGTAGGTATAAAGCGTATTGATTGAAGAGGTGCAGCAATGCGAACAGCAGTGCGGAGACAAAAAGAGACAGGAATTTATTCATCCGTAAAGTATCGCCGAGTATGGCAGCTACGCACGCGCGATTTCTTCGGCCAGAGCTCAGCTTCCGGTAATCAGGGTAGGCAAAGTAGATTCAGAGGTGGATCGAATTGAAACCCCGGCTATTACCCGCAGCCAAAGCATGTCCGAAGCCGATCAAGTAGAGAAGGAGAAGCGCGCAGCAGTCCAGAAATCCACATTAACTGCAGTCCTTTCTTGCGCAGTCCCAGGTCAGAGAAAGGGCGGCGCTCAAAATAGAGCAGGATCACTGCCGAAGTCAGCACAGCCAGCAGCATACCGGCTTCCGCCACCATATGCCCCAACAATCCGGGGTGCCTTGCCTCATCACCAAGAATCAGAGATAAAACTCCGAAGCCTATCGTACTATATAAACTCGTGCAGCAGACGAAAAGCCCCAGTGCAAACAACAGGATGCACGCCCATACGGGAAGTCTCTTCGGTTCTTTCTCTGGATTTCTATGTCCCATTTTACCTTTGCTAATCAATCGCTACAAAATTAGATATAAAACATAAAAAACATCGCAAAATTATATTTTCCTATATTTGTCTGAACAAATCTGCATAATTATGAAAATAAGACAACTACTGATAAGCTATTGCCAGTACTTCGTATAAACTGCATAGCAAGCAAAACGTATTATGTCAGCAAGCCCGGCACATTGATCTCGATGATGACGGAAGAAGAAGCCAACAGCATCACCCACCTGACACTGACAGGAAAACTGAACGCAGAAAGTGAGACCGTGACATTCCGCGACGAGTTTCCCAGCCTGAAAGTGCTTGATATCTCCAATGCCGAAATCAAGATGTACAGCGGAAAGGCCGGCACGTATCCTAACGGAAAGTTCTACATCTATATGGCCAATTTCGTCCCTGCCTACGCTTTCTGGAACGGGTGAAACGGAGCATCCAAGGTAAACAGACGCTGGAGAAAGTGATCCTTTCCGAAAAGATAAAGAATATCGAAGATGCAGCCTTCAAAGGATGTGACAACCTGAAAATCTGTCAGATACGCAAGAAGACAGCTCCTAATCTGCTGCCGGAAGCGCTGGTGACCGTGTGACTTTCATCCCACAGCAGCAGTGCGTTTTGTTTTAAACAGATGGGAGCACTTTGCATTTATAGAAGGTGAACCGCTGGAAACAACCATACAGGTAGGCGCAATGGGCAAACTGGAAGACGAGATTATGAAAGCTGGTCTGCAACCCAGGGACATCAACTTCCTGACCATCGAAGGGAAACTGATAACCGACTTCAAACTAATCCGCGACTATATGCCGAATCTCGTATCTCTGGATATTTCCAAAACAAATGCGACGACTATCCCCGACTTCACTTTCGCACAAAAGAAGTATCTCCTGAAGATCAAACTGCCACATAACCTCAAGACCATCGGTCAACGGGTATTCAGCAACTGCGGACGGCTTGCCGGAACACTTATTGCCGCGAGCGCGATGAGTTCGGAGTTCATGGATGCGATAATCTGCGCTATGTGCTTGCTACAGGTGATAAGATTACAACGCTGGGCGATGAACTCTTCGGAAACGGGGTGCCGAGCAAGTTGATTTATAAGAAATAAAAAAAGTATAATCCACATTGGACATTGATTTATGCTATGTAGAAGATACGAGGATAGATCGAAAATAAATTAGCTATTAGCATATTTCGATTAGCTATTAGCTAATTTGTTTTTGCTAATAGCTAATTTCGATTTGCTCATAGCGTATTTGAAAGAAAAGAATGACAAAACCGATCAATTATTTCACTTCGTCATTGGCATAGAGAGAAAAAGCTTCTCGTTTGTCACAACTTTCTTTTATTTCATAATTTCTCCCGATTTTCACAACTCTTTTTTCTTATGACAATCAAGGAAAAGTCACGAATTTCCTTCCTTTCAAAGTCCAATAAAGTCCAGAAAGTCCATATTAGATTTTTAGAATACACAATCTGCGATATAACTTACTATATTTCAAGCATTAACACCTTAATTTATTAAATAATAAACAGCGCTTCTAGAGAAGTTTAATTCTCCGCGCAACATGACTGGACCCGCCCCAAACTGTCTAAGCTTCTCCGAAAGATGCGAGATATGTCAGACGATTGCACGTTTTCGTGTCTTCGACAAAGCTTCTCACGCAGGTGTTGACCATTTTATTATGTTCAACGTAATATAGTAAAATGGCGAACGCTACTTCGATATACGTGCGACTGATATTGTCAAGAATAAATAAGAAGACTGTTCAACATCTTCCGGTTCGTCCGGCAACACACGTAACAATAAATAACAACAACTATTCATCCTATTCACGTTATTTTCTTATGATGGAGACACATTTTGAAGATGGTGGGAATCAGATTGCAGGTTTAGTCCGGGAAAATTTAAATATGCCCGCCAAGTCCTTCTCTGCTCATTTCTTCCTCGTTTTTAATCCAATTTCCGTTTTCTGAAAATCCTATAGTGGACTTTTGAACTTTACTGGACTTTGCTGGAGGAATTTTGGAACTTTCGATCTCTCCCTCAGCAACACATCTAAATAAACTTTATTTTACAAACAGTACAATACAAGTTTATATACTTCAATATGGGAAAAGGGAAATGACAGTCAAGCATTTCCTTTATTTAACAGTAAGGTACTATTTATACTACCTTCTATACATTATTCAGTGTATCCGGCTGATACAACACGCTATTTATCACCGTACATCTTCGCCCTCAACTCCTTGATATGATCCGAAGTGATATATTCGTCATATTCCATCATCTTGTCGATGATACCGTTCGGAGTCAGTTCGATAATGCGGTTGGCAACCGTCTGAATAAATTCGTGGTCATGCGAAGAGAAGAGGATATTTCCTTTGTACGTCTTCAGGTTGTTGTTGAAAGCCTGAATAGATTCCAGGTCCAAGTGATTGGTCGGAGTATCCAGAATCAGACAGTTCGCATTGCGGAGCTGCATACGTGCAATCATACAACGCATCTTTCACCTCGGAGGCGGAAAGTACGCTGACTTTCTTCAGTACCTCTTCGCCGGAGAACAGCATACGTCCGAGAAAGCCCTTCATGTACACTTCGTTACCTTCGCCTGAACTGGCTCATCCACCAGGTTAAGGTCAGTGTTGAAGAAGTCCGTATTGTCCAGAGGCAGGTAAGCCGTTGTGATGGTTACTCCCCAGTTGAACTGTCCGGCATCCGGCTTCATGTTTCCGTTGATGATTTCGAAGAAAGCGGTCATCGCATCGGGTTACGTAGTGAAAAAATTACCCCTTTGTCGCCCTTCGATAGTTCACGTCGCTGAACAGCACTACGCCTTCTTCCGTCTCTTTCAGTCCAAAACTTAGGATCCTGGCTTCCAGCTCGCGTTCGGGAGTGAAGATGATGCCCGATACTTGCGTGAAGAAGGTTTGATTTCTTATTAACCAGCCTTTTCCGCGCATCTCTGGTCTGGTCCGCTTTGCCTCTTCGCCACTGCAACGGCGGATAAATTCTTCCACTTTCTCTTCTCCTCAGCCTTCGCCTCTTTCTTCTGCTGCTGACGGAGCGTTGACTAGATCATCAAAATTCAGAAACCGTAGCGCAAACATATTGATCTTTCCGTAATGATGCCTACGCCATATGCGGAGTCGAGGAAGTGACGGTCGTGGAGCATACCGCCAGCAGTTGGAAAAGGCATTCTTCCATTCTTCCAGCCAGGTCACTGTTTCCATATCGAGGTCATTGGTAGGTTCGTCCAGAAGGAGGTTGTCGGGGTTGCCGTACAATGCTTGCGCAAGCATTCCGCACCACTTTCCTTAGCCGCTCACCCATCAATGTATAATGCTTGTCTCCTTGATGCCCAGATGGCTGCAAACTCTCCGCATTCCATCCGTCCAGCTCGGCAAATTTCTCTTCCAGTTCGGATACTTTCAGTCCGTCTTCGTCCGTGAAGTCTTCCTTGGCGTACAATACTTCACGCTGCTTCATAATGTCCCACAACACGGTGTGCCCCATCATTACGGTGTCCATTACCGTATAAGCATCCCATTTAAAGTGGTCCTGGCTCAACACCGACAGGCGTTCGCCCGGTCCCAGGGCAATCGTACCGGTCGTCGGGTCCAGATCTCCGTAGATTGTACGGAGGAAGGTGGATTTTCCCGCACCGTTCGCGCCGATAATACCATAGCAGTTGCCACTTGTAAATTTCAGGTTCACGTCATTAAACAAGACTCTTTTACCAAACTGCACCGAAACGTTTGAAACTGTAATCATTTTCTATTATTTACTATTTTACCAGTTACTATATTATTATTTGAGCGTGCAAAGGTAGACATTTAAAATGAATTATGAGCTATCCGGAATGTGTCAATCTGGCATAAATGTATTACCTTTGCCACGTTTTTTGGCAAAACGGTCAGATTGGCAAAGTTTTTGCTTGGGAAATTGATATTATGAATAAAAAATAAAAATAAGATATGGATCCAAAAGAAAAAGAAAAGATGGCTGAAGAGCTGAATGTGGAAGAAACAAAGGATACGGCGGAAGAACAACCGCAAAACGATCAGGCAGAAGAGGCCGCTCCCCTGACTCATGAGGAGCAACTCGAAAAGGAGCTGGAAGATGCTCAGGCTGTCATCGAGGAGCAAAAGGACAAATATCTGCGCCTGTCCGCTGAGTTTGACAATTACCGTAAACGTACCATGAAGGAGAAGGCGGAACTGATTCTGAATGGTGGCGAAAAGAGCATCAGCAGCATTCTGCCGGTGATCGACGACTTTGAACGTGCCATCAAAACGATGGAAACTGCCAAAGACGTAAAAGCCGTGAAGGAAGGTGTCGAATTGATTTATAATAAGTTCATGGCTGTCATGGCACAGAATGGTGTGAAGGTCATCGAAACGAAAGACCAGCCGCTGGATACCGATTATCACGAAGCCATTGCCGTCATCCCTGCCCCGTCGGAAGAGCAGAAAGGTAAGATTCTGGACTGCGTACAGACGGGATATACGCTGAATGACAAGGTGATTCGTCACGCGAAAGTAGTAGTTGGGGAGTAAATACAAAAGTTAGTTTAGTTAAGAAGCATGGCAGAAAAAAGAGACTATTATGAAGTGCTGGAGGTGACAAAAACCGCCACAGTAGAAGAGATTAAAAAAGCCTACCGCAAAAAAGCGATCCAATATCACCCCGACAAAAATCCGGGTGACAAGGAAGCGGAAGAGAAATTCAAGGAGGCTGCCGAAGCGTATGACGTGTTGAGCAATCCGGACAAGCGTTCGCGTTACGACCAGTTCGGTCATGCGGGAGTAAGCGGTGCGGCGGGCAACGGAGGTCCGTTCGGTGGTTTCGGTGGCGAAGGAATGTCTATGGATGATATCTTCTCCATGTTCGGTGACATCTTCGGAGGTCGCGGCGGTGGTTTCAGCGGCGGCTTCGGAGGGTTCAGCGGTTTCGGTGGCGGTGGCGGTGGTTCACAGCAACGTCGCTATCGGGGCAGCGATCTACGTGTCAAGGTAAAGATGACTTTGAAAGAAATCTCGACAGGAGTAGAAAAGAAATTCAAACTGAAAAAATATGTGCCGTGTAATCACTGTCATGGCACGGGAGCCGAAGGCGACGGCGGTTCGGAGACTTGTCCGACCTGTAAGGGTAGCGGTTCGGTGATCCGTAACCAGCAGACGATTCTGGGTACGATGCAGACCCGCACCACTTGTCCTACTTGTAACGGTGAAGGTAAGATCATCAAGAACAAGTGTAAAGAGTGTGGCGGCGACGGTATCGTATATGGCGAAGAGGTAGTGACGGTGAAGATTCCTGCCGGAGTGGCAGAAGGTATGCAGCTCTCGATGGGCGGCAAGGGTAATGCCGGAAAGCATAATGGTGTGCCGGGCGACTTGCTGATTCTCGTTGAGGAAGAACCGCATCCGGACTTGATCCGCGACGAGAATGATCTGATCTATAACTTGCTGCTGAGTTTCCCGACTGCCGCACTGGGCGGTGCCGTGGAGATTCCGACAATCGACGGCAAAGTGAAAGTGAAGATCGACTCGGGTACTCAACCGGGCAAAGTGCTGCGTCTGCGCGGCAAAGGTCTGCCGAATGTCAATGGTTATGGTACGGGAGATTTGCTGGTCAATATCAGCATTTATGTGCCGGAAGCATTGAACAAGGAGGAAAAGAGCACGCTGGAAAAGATGGAGGCTTCGGACAACTTCAAGCCGAGTACGTCGGTGAAGGAGAAGATCTTCAAGAAGTTCAAGAGCTTCTTTGACTAGCTTTCTTTGGCTGGGTCTGTTTTTAAGATCATAGTCATTCACACAGAGATATAATAAAGAGTGTGTGTCAAAAGTCAATAGTCACCCCATCTTAGTTACTATTGACTTGACACACACTCTTTTAGTTTGTATTGGATATTATAAATGGATGAAACCAGCTAATATCCCGGATTCTGCTCCAGTTTTGTATTCATTACCCGTATCTTTTCCGGAATCGGGAATACGGTGGTATATCCATTATTCTCATCGGGAAGTTGCGGACGACTGCTGTATGCTCTCGTGAACGCTCCGAAGCGAATCAGATCCTGCCGTCGCCAACCTTCCCAAGCCAGTTCGAGTTGTCGTTCGGCAAGGATATTTTCTAATGTAGCCGTTCGGGAGGAAGCGTTGACACGCCCGCGTACTTCGTTCAGTTCGGCATCTCCGTCTTCCCCATTACGAATCTTTGCTTCGCTCTTCATCAACAGGACATCTGCATAACGGAACAGTACAATGTCGTTCTCCATCAGTTTACCGTCCTTGGTAGCCGTTTCGTCTACTTCGTACTTTTCATGCGTGCTCCTGCTGTCTGCTCATAGGGAGTATTCGAGATATCCAGTTCGACTTTCCACGGCAAATATTCGAGAACGGTTCCATCGTCCAGACGGACTATATTTCCTTTTAAATCATATACGACTCCGGCAAAATAGCAGATATCGAAACGCGGGTCCTGTTGCGCTGTTTCATAGCCGAAGGTTTCCAGAGCTTCGATAGTGGCGCTCGGTCCGTTTTCACCGCTCAGTCCGTAGGCTTTGGCGTGATTGTAATGGCGGGAACGGAAAAGGTATTGCATCTGGTTGGTGTACAAGGTCTTGTTCATCGGGATGGTGAAGATATTCTCAACAGACGGTTCATTGAATACGGCAAAGTTGTTTTTGTAATCCGGTTCCAGACGATAGCCCATTTCTTGCAGTTGGTCACAGTAAGCGATAACCGTCTGCCAGGCATTGAGGCGGTTGCCGTCTACTTCGAAAAAAAGATTCTTTCCGTCGGGACGCTGGCCGTCCGTCCAGTCGTTGTCGGTATAGACTTCGGCATTCAAGGCAAGCTTTGCCAAGAGGAAAACAACTACAGGACGGGTGATTCGTCCGTAATACGGACCGGACTGGTTGCTGTGGACTTCGGCCAGCAAAGGGGCGGATTCTTGCAGTTCTTTGAATACAAAGTCGAATATCGTTTTCCGTTCGCTCTGCACTACGTCTTTCATCGACGGGGATGAGGTAAGTACAAGCGGGACACGTCCGAACAGATCCATCAGATAATAGTAATACATCGCCCGCATGGCGCGTACTTCGGCACGATAGGCGGGAAGTTCGGCGTCTGCGTGGGTGGCACTGAATTTGTCTATTCGTTCGAGGGATTTGTTGGACAGCATCACCACTTTATAAAGATATTCCCAAGTGGCTTGGACGGCATCGTTTTCTATTCCCCATTGGTGCAGGAACAGACCTTGCCAAAAGCCGCCGTCGTACCAATCGCCGCCACGGGTGGGGATAATGGCTTCGTCGGTGGTGAAGGTGTTCAGGTCATAGACTCCCCTACCCGTCCCCTGCAATCCCTGACTGTCGCTATAACCGCCGATGTAGGTGTAAAGTGAGGCTACGGCATTCAGATATACATCCGAGATATTGTTGTAGACTTCATCTTCCGGCAGTTTGTCTCTGGGACTCTCTTCCAGAAACTTGTCGCACGAGAAGAAGGTAATGCACACAATAAGAAAGACAACTGTTTTTTTCAGGTTCATCTTCCCCTCAAGCAAATTCCCCCCAAGCAGAGTTGCTTTTCCATCATATAGATATTTACTCTCTAAATACCATCCTTGCTGCTGCAAATATCGCTTTATCTTTTTCATTATTGTTTTCCTCCTCCGTTAAAAGTTAATACTCAATCCCAACGTGTAAGTCCGCGCTAACGGATATCCGCGTTTATCGTCCAGCCCCAAAGTGGAGTTGACCGTCGAGCTGTTGATCATGGGCGAAAGACCTGAATAGCCGGAAATCGTCGCAAGGTTGTTGACTGTAAATGCCAGTCGCAGGGAGCGAACATATTTCTTTAGTTTCTGCACCTTTTCTATCGGTACGTTCCAGCCGAGTGTCACGTAGTCGAAATTGACATACGCTCCGTTTTCCAGCCAGTAGTCGGTGGCGGTCTGGTCTTTGATATTGCGTGCGGGAGCTTCCTGCATCACATTGTAGTCGGGGAATATATTCATGTTCATATAGGTCAGGGAGGTTCCGTTGTATATTTTGTGTCCGAAGGCGCCGTTGATCTGTACTGAAATATCGAAACGCTTGTAACGGAAACTGAGGTTCGATCCGAGAATCGTTTTGGGTACGGCTTGCCCGGCTACATAGCGGTCTTCGCCATCTTCGAGGCTGACGCCGCCGCCATTGAGATCGGCTATGTCATAGGTGTAGCCGCCGTTTCCATCGGAAACGAGTCCGTTGGCACGTGGCAGGTAGAAGACACCCAGCGGCTGGCCTACTACTTGGTAAACGATGTGGTTATAACCTCCGTGAAAGCCGGCTCCGTCGAGACTGGCGAGACTCTTGTATTCGGGGGCGGAAATCAGTTCGCCATTGTACATACCGCTCAGAGAAAGCAACTTGTTCTGCTGGAAGGTGATGTTGGCGTTGATATTCAGTTCCATGTCCTGAGTCTTCAACGGGGTGATGCCGATGGCTATCTCCAGACCGCTGTTGCGCATGGAGCCGATATTCGCCAGCAGGGTGTTGTAGGTAAAGGGCGGTACGCTTACGTTGTAGAGGTAGAGCATATCCGTCGTTTTGGAGTTGTAATAATTGGCGGAGAGCAGCAAGCGGTTGCCGAACATGGCAAGGTCAATACCTGTATTGAAGGTATGTTTCACTTCCCATTTCAAGTCGGGATTCGTGTTTCGCAAGTCTCCCAATGACACGGCTGCCGAGTTTCCTACGGGAATCACTCCGTTCGGTTTGACAAGGCTCAGCGTGGTGTAGGAGTCGATACCGCTCTGATTGCCAGCCAAACCGTAACCTATACGGAACTTCAGATTATCAATCACGGGGAGGCGTTTCATGAACTTTTCCTCACTGATCACCCATGCAGCGGAGACGGAGGGAAAGAATCCCCATTTGTGATTGGCTCCGAATTTGGAGGAGGCATCGGTACGGGCGGTCATTGTCAGACTGTAGCGGTCGGCATAGGTGTAGTTGAAGCGTCCCATGAAGGAGGCCAGATGCGGTTGCTCGTAGTACGAGTTGGTTCCCTCCCACGGACGGAGAGCGCCGGCTTGCAGATTGTGGTAGCCGAATTTATCTGTATTGAAGTTGGTGACTGTGGTATAGAATCCGGTGTATGTCTCCTTCTGGAGTTCCGCCAGTGCCAGCGCGTCGAAGTAATGCTTCTTCCAGCCTTTCTTGTAGGTCAGCATCATGTTACCCAGGAGGGATTCCATCTTTTTCGTGCCTTTGTATGCCTGTCCGTGCGCCCAGACGGAGGTGGGCAGGTATTGGGAATTTTCGACTATGTTATAGGTATAAGCACCGAAGATAACCAGTTTCAGTTCGTCCATCAGATTGAAAGTCAGACGAGCGTGAGTACTGATATGCGAGGTGGCGTCATGATCCTGTACTTCCATCCATGCCAACGGATTCGTGATCTGACTGGCGGTAGTGATTCCGTCCCATGAACCGGAATCGGGGTCTTTGTGATTGGGGTATGTGGGATTGAAAGTGGCGGCAGAATAGAAGGTTTTCTGAAGGTCTACCAGATTGTGATTCTTCTGGATAGAACCGAACATGCCCAGTTCGCAGTTTAGAAAACCGTCGAACATCTTTTGGGTCATGTTCATATTGGAGGTGAAGTTCTTCATGTCCTCGTTCAGTATGACTCCCTGACGGTCCATGAAACCGAGAGATACACGGTAGCTGGATTCATTCGAGCCTCCATAGAAGGCGATGTGGTGGTTTTGCTGCAATCCTGTTTGTTCTATCTCTTTCTGGAAGTCGGTGTTGTTTCCCTTGTCCAGAATGGAGATGCCCCGTTCAGATGCGACCCGGCGGAAGTCATCTGCTGACAGCATTTTCAGATTCTTATAGACGGTGGATATACCGAAGATGCCGTTATAACTCACTTGCGTTTTACCGCTCATCCCCTTCTTGGTGGTGATTTCGATGACACCGGAGGCGCCTCGTGATCCGTACTGTGCCGTTTCGGAAGCGTCTTTCAGGATGGTGAAGCTCTCTATGTCTGTAGGATAAATGGAGGTAAGCATACTCAAATCGCCGAAGACTCCATCGACGATAATCAGCGGGTCGTTTCCGCTGGTCAATGAGGTGGTTCCTCGCAGGCGGACTGCATCTAAGGCGGCGGGACCGTTTGTCCCACGTTGGATGGTCAGACCCGGTACTCGTCCGCGTATGGCTTCCAGCGGATTCGTGATCTGGTCTTTATTCATCTGTGTCTCCGTGATTTTCTCCACTGATCCGGATATGGTTTTTAAACTTCCGGTGGCGTATCCTACCGTTATCAGAGAGTCTATCGGAGTGATCGTTTTTCTCTGGGCAAAGGCACTTCCACTGGAAGTGATCAGAAAGAAAAGGCTCCAAATAGTAAGTCTGTAGTGTTGTTTCATAATTATCATTTTTTAAGGGATAATACAAATACAACAAAAAAAGCGGGCATCTGGTTGTCCGGATACCCGCTTTTCTTTGATATGGGATATAAAAATTATATTGTCAACGTAGATGAATACAACAAACCGCTTGATTGGGGAAAATCAAGCGGTCGGCTATATCTGACTGACTATATCTTGGGGGATATACTGTGGTCAATCAGACTGAAACGGGCTATCGTTTATTCTCAGGTTTATTCTTAGAACCGGATTACGATTTAGCACCTTTTTCCTGTCCATAACCGTATCCGTAGCCATAGCGTTTGCCATATCCATAGTACTTGCCATACTTACCGTAGCCGTAGTAGTAGCCATACTTCCTGCGTTTCAGGTCTACGCCATTGATTACAGTACACAGGTTAGGCAGTTTCTTTTCTTCGGCAAGTTCGTTGATCAATGTATACTCTACTTTATGAGTATAGTCGGCACGGCATACGTAGACGGACAAGTCCGCTACACGACCGATCAACAAGGTATCGGTAACCATACCTACCGGTGCGGTATCCAGAATCACATAGTCAAAGTTCTTCTTCAATATTTCTATAGCCTTGTCCAGACCATCACGCGCTAACAGCTCGGTTGGATTAGGAGGAACCGTTCCACCGGGAAGTATATACAGATTCTGATTAATATCCGAAGGTTGTACCAGACTCATCAAATCTGTTTCCGGGTTTGCAAGGTATAAGGTAATCCCCTTCTCTTTCGTCGAAAGACGGAAGACTTTATTCAATCCCGGTTTGCGGATATCAAGCCCTACGATTACTACTTTCTTTCCTAATAAAGAGAGACTGATGGCTAAATTGGCGGAGATAAATGATTTTCCTTCTCCACTGACGGTAGAAGTCACAAGAATCACTTTCTTGTCATTCTGAAGCATGAACTGAAGGTTGGTACGGATGTTTCGGAAGGTCTCGCTCATCAGGTTGTTCTGATTCTCAAAGACGGCAATAGAACCGTCTTTTTCGTTCTTCTCGTCGGTTAATGGGATATCACCGACGATAGGAATAGTTGTCAGTTTCTCGACATCTGCACGACCTTCGAGTTTGAACTTGGTCAGACCGATCAGGTAGATGATGCCTACGGGGATGCCAACACCTAATACTAAAGCGATCAGATAAATCATTCTACGCTTAGGAGAAACAGGGATATCATCAGCGATAGCTTCATCAATGATCTTTGCATTGTTTGCAGTAGCTGCCAATGCTATGGCGTTCTCCTCACGCTTTTGTAAAAGCATCAAATACAGTCCGGCTTTGATTTCCTGTTGACGGGCAATACTTACAAACTGACGTTCTTGTCCGGGAGCATCACTAATACGACGAGAAAAACGGCTTGCTTCACGTTCAAGATCAGCTTTTGTAATTAATAAACCTTTCAATGATCCGTCAAGGGTCGCCTGCACATTCGACTTCATGGCACGGATGCTTGTATCCAGATTGATAATCGTAGGATTATTTTCTGTAGAAGTACGTAATAAGCGCTTCCGTTCAACTAACATTTCATTATATCGTTCAATCGTTGCAACCAATCCTGGATCTTGCAAGCCTATATTACCCGGAAGAACTTCGTATTCATTTCCTCTTATATATTTCCGCAAATCTTCAATAAGGCTGATTTGTGTCCGGTTCTCTACTCTCTTCTTTTCATATTCGGCGTTACCGGTCAAGGCAATTTGCGCTTCACTAGTCAAGTCGGTAATACCGGCATTACGTTTAAAATTCTCAAGATTTGCCTCTGTACTCCCAAGCTCCTTAGAAATAATATTGATACGTTCATCTATAAATTCAGCAGTCTTTTGAGCAATCTCATTTTTATCATTATTCGTATTACGGTTATACATTTCTAATAATTGATTGATAAAATCTTGCCCACGTTGCAAACTAGAGTTCTTCAATGAAATCACAGCTACCGAAGTCGTTTTAGAAGTAGGCTCAATTTTTAGATTTTCACAATACGCCCGTGCTACTTTCATAGGTGATTTAATCTTAGCCGTAATATGCCGTATATTTGAAGACGCTTCCATTGTATCTTTCTTCAATGATAAGGAATCTGGCGATTGAAAAAAAGCTAAAGTTCCCTCATCCATCGGGAATACAGCTGGCAATTTCTCAAAATGCTTTTGGTATTCTTTATCACCAACTGTAACATTTACCTCCAAACCACCTTCTCCATACAACGCCATCTCAACAACCATAGGATCAGTTAGTTTCTCAGCTTCTTGCGGAGTCAAACTAACTAAAACAGGAGAAGTTTTATACATATTCTTTGAAGGAAATCCATCTTCATCTGTATATGATACATATAAGTTTAACAGATTGATTACTTCTTTCACTAAAGTCTTTGAACGTAAAACTTCAAGTTCATTATCTATATTCTGAGAAGAACTAATCAAGCCACTTAACCCTAATTCTTCCAGTCCTACCATACTTCCTGTATTGCCACCTTTTTTGTCATCCTTTATCAAAACTGTTGCCGATATATTATAAACAGGAGTGGCCATACGCAAATATATCCAAGCTCCAATAAGACAAACTAAAACGGCACCGACAAACCACGGCCAATGAATAATATATTTAAAAAGTAATTGTTGAATATCTATTTTCTCGTCCTCAGTTTCACACTGTCTTTCGTTTACTATTTCTTCTTTCATTTTTTCAAAACGTTATTTTAAGATATTAAATAATAAGCTGGCAAGAGAAACTAGGATAGATGTAGCAGAGAACCATAGACTCGTACTATTCCCAATATCCGAGTTACGAGCTTTTGCCTTATTAGGGGTTACATAAACGACATCATTTTGCTGTAGCCAATAATATGGAGAAAGAATTGTTTCTGATTTATTCAAATCAAGAGTTATAATTTCTTGCTTACCTGTGGCATCTTCACGAATCAGTTTTACATTATCCCGCAAGCCATACACCGTCATATCCCCTGCCATAGCAAGCGCCTCCAATAAATTGACTTTTTCATTAGAAATAGTAAAAGTACCCGGACGAGTGACTTCACCTATCACTGAGATTTTATAATTTACCATACGCACTGTAACGATAGGCGTTTCTTTCATATAGGGTTTCAACTTTTCTACAACCATTTGTTCTGCCTGTTTCTTTGTCAAACCACCTAGTTTTAACTCTCCCAATACAGGAAAAAAAATCTTTCCTTCATTATCTACCAAGTAAGTTTGTAACACAGGTTGTGTAGTAGCTAAAATATTAGTAACAGACAAATTTGTTGGACTGGCAACTGTCAAATTAAATGGTGCAGCCAACTCCGGACTAGTACAGGAAACTACGATAGTCAACAAATCTTTAGGCATGATCTTTGCATCATACAAATTCTCTTTCTGTTCTATTTGATTTACTACTTCTGTATCCTGCAAATAAGGTACTTTCTTGTAGGACTGGCAGGCCGTAAACAGAAAAGGCAGTAACACTACAAAAATCAATTTATTCAATATTCTCATAACTGTGATGAATTAGATATCTATTCTTTTATACTTTGTTGTTTTATTACTAATTAATACGCTTCTTTTTCTCCATGAATAGCATTATATACTGTTTTATAAATAATATACAAATCAAGCATAAACGTCCAATGCTCAATATACCAAATATCACGACTAACCCGTCCTTCCATTTGCCAAAGTTCTTTAGTCTCTCCACGATAGCCTGTTACTTGCGCCCAACCAGTTATACCAGGCTTCACAAAATGACGAACCATAAATTTATTAATCACTTGGGCATATTCCTCTGTATGTTTCAGCATATGGGGGCGAGGACCAACAACAGACATATCACCCATCAATACATTAATAAACTGAGGCAATTCATCAATACTCGTTTTACGAATAAACTCACCTATACGTGTTTTACGAGGATCATTTGCTGTAGCTTGAAGAACATCACATAGTGCATTTACTCGCATAGAACGAAATTTGTAACACCAAAATTCACGACCGTCTTCACCACTACGTTTCTGTTTAAAAAAAATGGGCCCCGGCGAGCTGATTTTAATAGCAATCCCTATTATTATATAAACAAAAGGGAAAATAGTACACAAGAATATCAATGAAAATATTATATCAAAAAATCGTTTTAAAACACGATTCTCACGAAGTTCCAATGGTTCACGACGAATAGATAATACTGGTACATTACCTAATAAATCAAAATACATCCTGCGCTTTAAATAGTTACGGACATTGGGAACACTAAAAAAACGCACCAAGTGGTTCTCGCAATAATTAATGATCGGAACAATCTCCGCACTCCGTACAGAAGGAAGACTACAGTAGAGTTGTGCAATTTTACCTGAATTTCTTTCTAAATACTCAATCGCCTCTTTCGGCTGTCCCAAATATGCAACTTCTTCCGGATAATAATCGGATGGGGAATCTTCAAAATATCCCATTACACGGTAGCCTGAAGTTGGATCATCTGTCATTGAATGGTAAAGTTCCTGCATATTCTCGTGACTGCCCACCAATACAACCATGCGAACATTTCCTCCTTTCTCACGATAAAGCTCCAAAAAATAACGAAAAGCAAGACGATAACAAATCAAGATGATCAGTAAAGCAACATAAAACAATCCGAACAACCGAGAGCGGAAAAATTCAAAATGGAAAAGAGACAAAAAGCAAATGGAAAATAAAATAAAAGGAACCATATTACGAAGTACAATCGAATCATAATCTGTTCTGACGAACAACTGGATTGATGCAAAATAACCCCTGATTGAATATTGCAAACCAGATAGCATAGACTAAGCAGAACCATCCCTTGATAAAGAGAAGTTAAATTACCAGAATAAAAGCGACTGCCCAAAACCAGTTCAAATCCCCATAGCAATGAATTCAACAAAATTATATCCCCAAAAAGGACACAAGATTTTAAAACTTTATTAAAACGTTGGATCTCCTGCATAGAACGATGTTATATAATAGATTTTAATATTATTTCTATAAAACCACATTTATTCTTCTAATAATATTCTAGTTTTGAGCAAGCTTGCATTTTAGAACAAAAGCTTCCAATCGAACATCCATGTTTCTTAAAGAAAACAAACATACTCTGTAAATGAAGAAGCGCCTTTCGACCGATTTTAGAACTTCCACGAAGATGGTTATGAGTCATTATAGATTCAGGAAAATAAACGACAGGACGATTACATTTCCAAGATCGAAGACAAATATCTTCATCTTCCATATATAAAAAATAATTCTGATCAAACCCGCCTAAAAAAGCATAAAAATCTCTCCGCATAAATAATGCTGCGCCAATAGCCCAATCTACAGGTTGTATCTTTGTTGTATCCATGTTTTTACAAAGATACTTATTCACTATCTTACTGGTTGTTTGATCATTACCTTTAGATAAAAATCGAGAGAACAGAACTTTTAATGTAATAAAACTTCTCACAGAATATTGAACTGTCCCATCTGGATTCAATAGTTTTGGTACAGTAATGCCTATAATAGGATGCTTTTCAACATATTCATATAGAAAATCTAAACTCCCTTTATGAAAAACAATATCCGGATTAATAATAGCAATATATTTCCCTATTGAGGCTAATACTCCTTTATTATTATTTTCTCCAAATCCTAAAGGTTTTTGATTCTCAACGATCCTTACTTGAGGATAATTTTGTCGGATATATTCAACAGTACCATCTGATGAACAATTATCCACATAAATCATTTCAATACTTGCTTGAGGAATATTCTCTTTATATAAAGAACGTAATAATACTTTAAGGTATAAAAGATGGTTCATACCGACCGTAATAATAGAAATATCAATCATATTTATCGAGGATTAACAAAGGAAAATTGAATAAATTAATTCCAAATAATATATCTATTAAACTAAATATATAGACTTTCACTATATGATTGTAGTTATATTAAATCTGGCAGTAAAGACTAAACAATAAACTCACACATATCAACAATAAATCACTCAAATCCTTTTAATATAGTTTGTTATGGAATCCGATTGATATGTCTTAATAAACATTTCTTTCGTTTTTATTCTTTCATCTATATTCAAATTGAGACATTCCATACATCTAATATAATCCTTCATGGCGTCTCAAATGGAGCATAAAGGAATTAAATAAAGGAGGAAGACCTTCGAAAGCAATATCAGTTCCAATAACAGGAATGCCACATGCCAAAGCTTCTATAACCTTGACTTTAATACCTGCCCCTGTAAACAATGGGGATATCAAAGCTTTACTCTGAGATAAAATCTTATATGGATCATCTACAAAGCCAAGAATATCTAAATTCAAATTCGGAACTATATTTTTCACATCTTTATTAGGAAATCCACGTCCTATGATTTTAATATGTACTTTTTTTCTCAATAATGGACCTACAGTATTAATAAACCACAAAGCCCCTTCCGCATTTTCTTTACGCCGCCAATCGCCAAACATTGTGAAATAATCCTCAACTTTATCGGGACTTTTATTAATAATTTGTTCATCAATATAGTCTAAACAAAGATTAGTTTCCTTATGATAAATCTGTTTTATTAGGTCACAATCTTTTTGTGAAAAAGAAAAAATATGAGCATTAGGCAGATTCAAGGACATCCGTTCCGAGAAAATACATATCTTCTGCATTAAATATGAAGAAGAACGAAGCACACGTTGTGCAATTACATCATGGCAAAGTAATATTTTAGGAATACGTTTATCAATATATCGTCCATACAAGAACA
>SCPN01000361.1_pt1 | contig 136295 bp, 151 predicted proteins | sample 6106831 | NCBI WGS metagenome assembly SCPN01 (sample SAMN10720447, study PRJNA508395) | human gut metagenome | isolation source: Participant 1, 0 month | reverse complement strand
AATAAAATATAGCTAGGGCTATATACTGCCTAACTATATTCATAGAATTAAAGTAATTAATTGTAATCACATATAATATTACACTTAAGGTGATATTTTCAGACAAATTATAAATTGCAAAATAAATCAATACACCTATCAGTAAAGAAGATATAATAAAGACGCCTCTATAATCTATACCTAATAAATAAACTACTTTATTTATTAAAAAATATCCATATTCCACATATGTCCTGTCGCTATTCGATATTTTTTCAAATATTTCAACATACCCGCCAAAATCCGTTCCCACATTCTCTCTTAATGCGGAAATTATAATTAATGGACTCGCAGAGATTATAATTAATAATCCATGCATTACATCATACGAGTTGCGCCTTCCTCTGTATGACATGGCAATAACCTTTTCCGGTTTACATTTTATTGCCATTCCAACCAATACTAAAGAAGCTAACAAACCACTTAAATATATTATCATTTTTATACCTTTACTTATCTATCACTACATTTTCCCATAAGTCTACTATTTTTTTCTTTGCCAGTTTCTCTTTTACATTGGCTGCATTCATGATAATTTTTCTGCCAGTCTTGGATCTTCCACAATTAAACACATCGCATTACACAATGCTGTTTGATCACCCACAGGAACTAAAATACCATTTATTCCATTATCAATCATCATTCTCGCACCGCCGCTGGGACAATTTGTACAAATAACTGGAAGTCCTATAGCCATTGATTCTATCATGGAGTTTGAGATACCTTCATAGTCAGAAGAAGAGACAAACATTGCTGCATTTCTTATTTTTTCATGAACTGCGCTGTCATTTGGTTTTAAACTAACTCTTTCACCAAATCCCTTCCTTTTTATCAGTTCTCTCAACTCATTCTCCTCCTGAACCATATATATTTCCAATTTGTAATCGGGATACCTCTGTGAAAATTTTTCAAACGAAGAAATCAGCAGTTTTAAATTCTTTTGAGGTTCCAGCCGACAAAAATTTACAATCCGTTTTTCACGTTCTCCACAGTATCGTTCCGGCAACCCCTCTGAGATAGGATTGGGAATAATACTTCCTTTTTTTTGAAAGCAATTTTTAAAATACTTTTTGGCATCGTTCGTTTGAAAAACCAATCGGTCTGCCAGATAATAAGTAAAATTTCTCACACAACGCAGTACCCTGCCGTTTGGATAAGATGCCGGATCGTTGCGCTCGGATAGCACAAGTTTTTTATGGTGAAGTTTGGCAGCAACAGCAATATAAAAATTTGTCTGCGGCATAGCCAAAGAAATCACTGCATCCATGTCTACTAAGTTTTTAGCTACAGTGCAGTACTTTTTCAGATAATACAAACTATTTCTTTTTCCTATCTGTTCTTCCAGCTCAATCAGCTTTACCTGTGGATTTATTTTATAAGCAAACTGTATCCCTTGCACCATAAGAACCAGTGTCACTCTCGCCAATCTCTCGGCCAATCCGTTTGCCAAAACAGAGGTCACACGTTCCGCACCACCGGAAGAAAGACGATCTGCAAAGAAAATAATCTTTTTCATTTCTATCTCCTAACATATCGGTTAAAAACTGCTAGATACACTTTCGGTCCTCCAATTAAATACAAAAGACATTTTATTTTATCTTTTGTTGAAGATTTCAAATCAAACAGTACCGTTGGAATATCTTGTTTTACATTGGAATTTATCAACTGCCTAAATTGATCCGACTGATAATTGGAATTTTCTATTTGCTGACATAACCAAAAATAGGTAAAATTGCGGCGCCGAATGGCCGCCTTTAACAAATCTGGATACTTTTTTTGAATATAAACAACCAGTTCATCTATAATAACAGTCAATACCATCTGTTCTTCCTTGAAATTGCTGTGTGCGATACTGTCTTTGCGTATTAAATATTGATAACCTGTCAGAGGGACTATCTTGATTTTTTTACAACTATCCAGCAGCCGATACATAATACTTATATCCTCAAACAGGCGGCCTTCCTCAAATCTATATTCGTCAAATAACGTCCTTTTATATAGCTTAGCCCAAGCATAGCAGGTGAAATTTGTTTCATAGCATAGGGCCTCAATCGCTTCTTTTGCCGTGAGTTCTGCATTTTTAAATTGTACGCATCTAAGGATTTCCCCTTCTTCACCCCTCTCTTTATAACCGGAGACAACCATATCAACAGCTTCATCCAGACAGGCACAATATAATTCCTCTACAAAATTATCATTTACATAATCGTCAGAATCAATAAAAGTAACATATTCTCCTTTTGCCAGATCAAGACCCCGATTTCTTGCGCTTGACAACCCGCCGTTTTCTTTATCAATTATATGAATTCTAGAATCAAGTTCTTCGAAAGAACGGCATATAGCAAGAGAACTGTCTGTCGAACCATCATTAACCAGAATAATCTGCAATTTTTTATATGTCTGCTTCCGAATACTCTCCACACATTTAAAAAGATATTTTTCAACGTTATAGACTGGTACGATCACAGATATCAATTCCTGCATTCCGATTCCGCCTCTCTCTCTAAAATGGCAATTGCTTTTCTATAAACATCTTCCACTGAAATGGATGAAATACACCTTCGCTCCTTACACAGAGCTGGAACTGAACTGTTCCCCGGACTATAAGTTTTAACATGGCGATATCGGCACTGCCTGTGATAATATAGGCCCTTTCGGAAAAAGGTTTGGCAACCTCAGGATTTGTTGCCCCAAAGATTGAAAGCGTAGGGATATTAAGTGCCGCAGCACAATGCATCATACCAGTGTCACATCCGATTACCAGATTGCTGAGTCCCAAAATTGACAAAGACTGAACCATAGATGTTTTACCAATTAGATTGCATACCAAATTAGTATCAGTGACTTTTATTCCCTCTTTTTCCATTTCTTCCTGTTCTTTTTTTCCTCCTATTAATACAACTTTTATTCCCTCTCGTTCCAATTTACCTATAAGGGAAATAAAGTTCTGATATCCCCACGCCTTACAGTTATAGCTGATTCTGTTTTTTTGTGTTTTGTATATAAAATCCCCTGTCCCCATACAGATTGTTATGACGGTTTTGGCTTTGTATTCTTATGAATCATGGAAATGCCTCTTCTTTTCTCTATCTGAAAGTGTCATAAGCGGACAGCTAAACTTTGGTTCTGTTAAAAACGGTGAAAGAAGTTTCAGATTTCGATATACTTCATGTATTTGAGAAAACGCCGCTACCTCAAATGAATGATGAAGTAATCCCTCATGAACAGGTCCTACTGTCTTCTTACATCCCGCCAGCTTCATAAATAAAATTCCGTTTCTCACACTCGTATTCATACAGGCAAATCCATAATCATAATGCTCTTTTCTCAGATTAAAAGTAAAGAAATATATTCTTTTTTTCTCATCCGCCCGGTATTCATATAAAAAAAGCGACTTACAATTCCTAATTTGTCCGCAAGTATTTCCTCATTTTTTCCGCCCACAATCATATGAATTTCCGCATCAGGACGCCAGTTATGCAAAGCCTGTAAAAAAGGCATCATTATCACTACGTCCCCTAAAAGATGGTGGCATTCTACTAATATTTTCACTTTCATCACCTGCTGTCCTCACAAGTTTGGAACAGATACTCCATTTCATCCATTAATTTGTTTTTGTCAAAAAAACGCATTGAATATTTTCTGCCCTGCTCTCCAAGCTGCTGTAATTGCTGTTTTGTTAATTGCGACATTTTTTTTATATTATTGCAGCACTCATCCAAATTTCCAATCGCCGAACTATAGCCGCAACCAGCCTCCTTGATAATTTCAGCTGTTTCTCCTTCTGCCGCCGCCAGAATTGGAATTCCGCAGGCCATATAAGATTGAAGTTTTGCCGGAATCGTCATACGAAACAAAGAATTGTCCATAAAGGATACAAATGCAACATCACTCGCTGCCAGTAACCCAGGAATTTCTTCCGGTGTTTTTTTTCCAAGGAAAAGAAACATGGAATTTAACCTTTCTTTTTCAATCTCCTGAAGCATCTCTTCCTTATAGCGTCCATCCCCCACAAGAATAAAACAAATTTGCTTTTGCTCTTCCTTTTTCCACAGCTTTGCAACTTCAATCAGTGTATATAGTCCCTGAGCATAGCCAATATTTCCGGTGAAAATAATTTTAAAAGCTTCATCATCCGGGATCTCTGTAGTGTTTTTTTTCGTCACGTTGTAAAACGATTCCGCATACTGTGGAAGATAGGATATTTTACTCTTATCAACGCCGCGCCTTATTAATTCTTTAGCAAAGCTATTAGATGTGACTAATATATGAGTACATTTTCTATAAATGTAATTAACCATAGATTCTATCGGCTTAATGATCCATCTGCTATGAATACCAGTCACAATCTCCACATTATCCGGCCATAAATCCTGCAAATATAAGTAACAGGGGATTTTTCTTCTCGCGGCAAACCATACCCCCGGCAAGGCTTGTGTCATTGGCGACACTTCAAAAATAAACACAAAATCCGCTTTTCTCCTCGTAAACAACTGCCATATTCCGCCGGAAACAGCAAATGATATGTAATTTAATGCCAGAAAAAGCGAACTGTTTCCTCTGGGAATCAGCGGCAAGCGAATAATCTCAACATTTCTCCAAACTTCCCGTCTTCTTTTTATATATCCATATTCCTTATAAATTTTACCCTCCGGATAATTAGGAATACCTGTTATTACCGTTACATTATAACCACGGGCAGCCAATTCACTGCTTATATCATTAATTCGAAATTGTTCCGGATAAAAATACTGTGATATAATTAGAATTCGTTTTTTCATTTTTCTGTCAACCCAAGAGAGTGTTTTAAACTGTTTATTTGATAATCTCCTATCCGCTTCTCGTCATCGCTAAGCATTTTATCATATACCAGATTTCCAAATGCTTTATTTACCATTCTTCCAACTCTTCCATCATTTTTGCTAAAAAAATATAGAACTGGATTAAAACATTTTATCAAATATATTCTTTTATCATGAATTTGGGCAATTATTCTTACCATTTCCGCTGTCTTCACATATTCCCTGTTTTGAGGAAAATATAAACCTCCCTCCCCAAGCTCGATAAGTTTGCGAACAAATTCGCAGAGATTGCCAATATAAAGCATACTCCGTTCATTCGGAAAATCTGGAAATACAGGAACCCTCAAAGCAAATCTTCTCAACTTTTGATAATTTCCTCTGCATCCTTCCCCATAAATCATCGGCGGACGCAAAATCGCCACCCGAAATCCCCCTTTTTTCTCATCAGACAGAGGCGCCAGCTTCTGTTCCGCCTTCCACTTGCTGTCTCCATAAAAATTAGAAGGCGACGGCTTCGTCTCCCTAGTAATCACTCTTTTTTTTCTAACAGAAGTCCCTTCTCCATATACAATGATGGAACTCATATAAATAAACTGCCTGACACCACTCTTCTTTGCCTTCTTTGCCGTCTCCACAGCCAAATCACAATTCACTCTATAATATAGAGCCTTCTGTTCTTCCGTCACCTTGCCAATATCTGCATGTGCAATACCCGCTACATGAAAGACCGTATCATAACCCGAAAAATCCGTCTGCCTCCACGCCTCCCCGCGCATATCAACCGTATCTACCAGATACTGCCCTTCAAACCGTGGCTCAGTCACCCATTTTTCAAATGATGTTCCGATATAACTATCTGCCCCTGTTATCAATATTCTTTTCATTTACCGTACCAAGTTCTCTTTCTCCGTATATTGTCTATCCTGTTTTTCCTGGAATTTTGCAGTTTGTCCGTTGGGTCCACGTGTTTCATCACTCCGGTTCCGCCTTCCACCACTCCTTCATGCCTCATCACCGACAAAATCGTCCCCAAAAAGCAAATGCAGTCAAAGCGGAAGCTCAACCGTTTTACATATTCTCCATACAATCTGGCCTTCACCGGAATCTCCAGCTCATCACGTCCGTTAATCTGGGCCCAGCCGCTCAGTCCCGGCATCACATCATTAGCATGATACTTATCCCGTTCCGATATTAAATCGTACTGATTCCAAAGAGCCGGCCTCGGACCGATTATGCTCATGTCGCCTTTCAGTATGTTAATGATCTGTGGCAGTTCGTCCAGCGATGTTTTCCGCAGAAATTTTCCCACCTTCGTTATGTACTGTTCCGGATCCGCCAGCATATGCGTGGGCATGTCTTTCGGTGTATCCGTTCGCATGGTGCGGAACTTCAAAATGTTAAAATGCGTTTTATGAATTCCCACTCTTTTCTGCTTAAACAAAATTGGCCCGGGAATCTTTTTTTATTGCGATTACAATCAATAAAAAAAAGGGGGATAAAATTATCAACCCCAGCCCCGACATACAAATATCTATACATCTTTTTATATATTTTCGGTACATATTTTTATCAAATACCTCCCAATGCTTTTACATATCCTTCTTCAGCCTTATTCCAAACACCAAGGATCTCTCCTCCCCCAGCAATCGCGTCTTCACCACCGCATACCGTTTATGGAGATTCACCGTGACATCATTACGATTAAAGCAGGAAAGCGCTCCATCCATGGAAATTATTCCTCCATCTGCTTCCGTTTCCACAACCGTCAGTTTTACAACTGCCCTTTCATTATTGACAGTGCTAACTGCCGTCTCGCCATTATCAATAATCATCCGGAGAAATTGTTCCTCTTCCTCACTCACCGGAACAAATTCATCCTTTCCAGTTCCCAGAAGTCTCGAAAATTTCGGAACGGCTTCTCAGTTCCATATAGAGCCTGTCCGGCTCTTTTGTTTCTATAAAAACATAGCCGGGAAACAAGGGCCTCACCTGAATCTGCCACTCGCCTCCCAGCCTTTTCATCCATTCTGCATATATCACAAAGCTGTTATCAAAATGCTCCCGGCAAAGTATTGTCCGCATAAAGAGCATCAGCTCTTCCTCTTTTCCGGTAATCGTCTGTCACATACCATACCCGCCATCCTTTCAATAAAATTTCTATTCTATAAAAGACATAGCTTCGCCATCCCTGCAGTTAAAAAACTCCAGAGTCCTTTATTGATTCTTATAACAACACAATCAGGCTGCATGCCTCAATAGCTGTACAGCCCTCCCGCATATTTTTATGAAACGAGAAACAGACCTTTTTCCTGCTTTTCTCCATCTACTTCTCTGTTTAGAAGCTTTTCGTCGTCGAGGATACCGGATTCCGGACATTGACAACCAATTGATGATCCGGTAAAAGCATATACCTCTTTCTTTATCCTTATAACCGTAAGACATCCTGAGATAGTGATGTTCACCGCAGAGCTTTCTAAGATACGTTTCTTCCTCTTCGTATACGGAAATTAAATATCCCGGTTCTTCCATCACTTTTAAGATCTTCCTGTACGCTTCCAGTTCCTCCGACAATTTGTCAGGACAACTGCTCTCCAGAAATACGTATCCGGGAAACATCTCTTTCTCAACAAGCTTCCAGACGCCGTCTGTGCGCCATAATCTTTCGCAGCGGAATGAAAATACTTCCTCAAGGGCATTCGGTGAGATATGCTGCCTGCAGGAACGGATAATTTTATCTTCCTGACCTGTTCGGCATTGTAAAACATACCAGCTCATATACGCCCTCCTTTTCCAAAAAGGATCGCTTAACTGGTTATTAAGCGACTCTTTTTGCAGTAACGATTGTTTAATGCTATTTGTATTTTCTGTATCTGTAATTGACCGCCGTATAATTGAGTCGGATCACGCCTCGTTTTTTGACAGGAAATGTACAAATGAATGAAAAATAAGAAAATATTTAACATTTATTCCCTTAACATTCATTTTCTATCAGTTGACCATCCTCATAAAGGGTGTTATAATTTACAAGAATCGAGCAGGATTGAAGTAAATTGCAAAAAAAGAGTCGCTTAATAACCAGTTAAGCGACTCTTTTTTGATTCACAATGATAATTTCACCATATGGACCACCGTTTCACGAATCTTCACAGTTTCCGTATCATCAAATAAATTTAACAAAATTATTGTACTTTCACTCAATAATCGTTATGATAGCATTAGAATGACTCATTATAATAAATCAAAAAGGTGGAAAATCATGAACTTTCTTCTAAACAATCCAGTAATTAAAAACAAACGCGGTCAGATTCGTTCCGGTTGGATTATCCTGCTTGTATGGGCGGCATTGTATGCCATCACCGATTTACTGTCGTTTCTGTTCTATTGGGTTATTACAAAACTTACTGAGCGCCAGCGGTCATTATCCCTCTGCAGGAGAGCAGCCGGATGCCGTCTTTGATTGGGTGTATAATATATTCTTACCATTCTACATGCAGATATTATATGACTTAGTTATGATACTGACGCCAATCGCCGCATGGTGTTTGGTGATGAAACGCTCTCTTTCCTCCATGGGGCTGAAGCCCGTTAAAATGAGGTATAAGGAGTTGTATGCCGGCATGTTTCTCGGCGCTCTCTGCTGTTTCACCGTATTTTTCATTACAGTCGTCTCCGGCCAGGCAGTTGTCGAATCATGGGTACCATCTTTTTCAATCCTTCAGTTATGGTGGCTCATTGTCCTTATATTCGTAGCCCTGGGAGAAGAAATCATAAACAGGATTTCTGATGTCCACCCTGCGCAGGGTGGAAACCTTCCTTTTATTGTGCTGGTCCCCTCTTTTATTTTTGGACTTATACATCTGGGAAATAACGGGGTGACTTTTTTTTCCGTTTGTAACATCATTCTGGCAGGGCTGCTGTTTTCTTATATGTATATACGCTCAGGTAATATATGGATGTGCATCGGATATCACTTCACCTGGAACTCTTTCCAGGGCCTTGTCTTTGGTATGCCTGTCAGCGGAATTAACGTTACCGGAATGATTACAACACACTTTACAGCCGATAACTTTATCACAGGCGGTATCTTCGGAATAGAAGGCGGTATTTTAACGACGCTGGTAACCCTGCTTGGATTTTTATTTGTTAAATACTACTACCGCAACTCCACATATGATTTTATTAAAGATGTGTGAAGCTGCTAGCCTTCCGGCCTTACCACCATATCCAGCAGCTCCGCCAGAGGTTCCATCGCATTCCTGGCCTCTTCATATGTATTGTTCTGAGCGCCAACCTCGATTAACGCCGAGCAGGGCCTGACATGCTGGTTATATCGGAGACCTTTCAGATAAATTTTTCTCGTAAATCCGGGGTAACAGGCATCGGCACAGAGCTTCATCTGGAAGCTGAAAGCCATATTATCCGTTCTGTAAGGATTTTTCAAATATTCAATCGGGCCTTCCGGAGTCTGGCTGGTTCCGTTAAAAAACATGATGGTAGCAGTCGGTTTTCCATTTATCTCTTTTACAAGATGCGTCGTCTCCTTCACGCCGTCCCTGTGAATATCGAGAACCACCTGAATTGACGGATATTTCTGTAAAATTGCCGTGACTCCTTCTAATGCATATGTATAAGCCTTGCTCCGATCCAGCTTTCCATCCCTGAGGTCATACACCGACGTGTCATGTATTACATTATAGCCTTTCTGCTGCAAAAGCTCCGTGAGGTAATTTCCTACCCCGACAATTGTTGCTTCTTTATTGCCCTCATGAAAATCGGTAAATTCCTCCTGGGAGTGTGTATGGTAAATCAAAATCTGGGGTTTATCGTTCCCCTGTGTGAGAGCAAAATTCTCAGATAAAAAAGTACCGGCGCTCATCATGTCCCTGCCGGCCGTCGTTGTGGGATGAACCGTATAAAAATGCTTCATCAGGAAATCATAGTCGGCAAGCTGCTCCGAAACATATTTGATCCCCGAAGCGCTGACAGTCCCTTTATTTAACAGCGCGTCACCGGCCGGACGACCGCCTGATATCCGGCTGCCGGCCTGATTTTGTCCTCCGGCGGTCTGTATTAAGTCTTCCTGTCCTTTTCCCTGGTTCTGCCCCTGTACCGCGCCATCTGTAAGTTCATTCTCTCCGTACGCTCCGGAATTATCCGCCAGCTCTTCCGTATCCCTGTATGTAGTAACCCCTCCCGAAGTCAGTACGCTGCTGCCCTCCAAATCTCTCACAAGGCACTCATACTCTTTTAAAATCCGGCTGCTCGCTTCCAGATAATCTGCATAAGAGGGATCCGGCTCCAGCTCCCTGCGGAGCTTTTCCTGTCCGCCTTCCGCCATCCTGGTAAGGTACCTGTTTCAGAATAAAACCGGCCAGCCGGCCGGCCATATCCTCTGCCTCATCTTTCATATTTCCATATCCTGCTTCAGAAAATCCGGCCGACGGATACCAGTTCTTCCATATAAAAAGGGCCGTCCTGCTCTCAAAGCCCCCCATTGAGCCCGTAATGATATTCCACGCGGCTGACGGAAGTCTCCCAACCGCCCTGCCTGCAAAAAAAGCAAACAAGAACAGGCACAGGATTGCTGCTGCCGGCCGGAATATGGATATTTTTCTGTTCCCTGCAATATACTCTCTGATAATTCTTATTTTTCCCGGCCTCATGTCTGTCCCGCCTTAAAAATTCTCTCCTTCTACCATTCTATGCAGAAGCCGGTTCTTTTTACCAGATTCTTTCCAATTTCTTCCTCCCTCGGACCTGTACGGGGTTACTGTTCATACGGTTGTGTTCCGCGAGGTGTTTTCGTGCGTATTCTGCAGCTCGAAAATCCCGAGTTGCACGGCGCGACGCGCTGAAAGTAAACTTTTCACCACAATCAACGGCGTTTTTTGCCGTTTCTGTGCATCGCGAAGCATGTTATTGTTTACGGCATGCCGCTTTTTGCATGGTGTGAACGGTAATCTGTACGGAACAGCCCTTTTAACTCTTCTTTCCGTACAACGCCCGGTGTATTCCCTCCGATACGGTAAAACTCAGCTGTTTCACCCTCTCGTCAATATCCTGGGGAGTCACAAACATCGGTCCGAATTCCGGCTCCATCAGCTCACGTATCAGTTCATACTGGCTTTCCGGATCCAAATCTTCCATATATTTTGCATAGCCTTCCGTACCGCTGTTCATAGCCAATGTATGGATCAATGTCTCAACAGTTCCATGAACGATCGCTGCTGCCCCCACTACAGTCGGTATTCCCAGGGCTGCAACGGGCACGCCAAGGCTGTCTTTCGTCATGCTGTGCCTGTGGTTTCCGACGCCTGAGCCCGGATGAATCCCCGTATCCGTGAGCTGGATTGTGGATGCGAGACGCCTCACATTCCTTGCCGCCAGGGCATCAATAGCCAATACCATGTCCGGCTTCGTCTCGTCTACTACTCCTTTTACAATTTCGGCCGTCTCCATTCCCGTCTGTGCCATAACTCCGGGAATAATTCCGCTCAATACAGGCAAATCATTTCTTTCACAGAAATCCTCGCCATACTCACCGAGAAAATGCCTGGTCATCTGCAGGTTATCCACGACCCGGGGACCGAGGGAATCCGGCGTCACCTGGATATTACCGAGTCCCACGACAAGAACTGAGGCTTTTTCTTTCTTATTCGGACACATTTTTTTAATCAGAAGATTCAATTGTTTTCCAAGCTCCTCGGCTACCTCTTCATGGTATCCGTCACCCTTTTCCGCCATATCCGGCACGTCAAGGGTCAGATATGTTCCCACCGGTTTTCCCATGGCCCGCGCTCCCTGCTCATCCATAATCGAAACTTCCGTCAATCTGATATGACTGTTTCTGTGGTGCCACTCCCGAAGCGCCACTCCCTTTATCTCCCCGCCGTCCCCGGCAAAGCTTTCCTGTTCTTCCACCGCCAGGTCGGTCCTGGCTTCAAATGACGGAAGCTCTCCTATTTTATTTTGATCGGTATTACTGTTATTCTTCCGGTTAAACATCGAAAATCTCCTTTCATGCCATCTCTTCCTAGTTTTTCTGTTTTTGTTCTAAAATATACCGGAAAAACTGTATAATTCCGGAAAATACATATTGACATCCCTGACTTTATTCGATAAAATACAATGGTATGTTTACATTGAACTGTCCGTGTCCAGGCTTTGATGCAAACCAAAGAATTGATAATATATGATATATCAGATGGAGGTGTACAGATTGGCTAACATTAAATCTGCAAAGAAGAGAATTTTAGTAGCTGAAACAAGAGCTGCAAGAAACAAAGCAATCAGATCCAAGGTTAAAACAGTTACCAAGAAAGTTGAAGCTGCTATTACTGCCGGTGACAAGGCTGCTGCACAGGCTGCATTATTAGTTGCTATCAGCGAGATTGACAAGGCTACTTCCAAGGGAGTTTACCACAAGAAACACAGCTTCCCGCAAAGTATCCCGTTTATCTAAAGCCGTTAACGCAATGGCTTAATTTTTGGAACTTTCAATTTATACAATCAATTAACCCATTATAATAGAAAAAAGGTTTCCGCTTGGTGTGGCGGGAACCTTTTTTCTGTATGGAGATTTAACTGAGGCCCGGAAGACGCGTCGGAACGGACCATGTCCGGTATGGTGAGGGGGCTGGCGGAGTCTTCCGTCCCTGGTTGAAGGTTGTCGTGAAGTGGGAATCCGGCCGGAATGAATTCTTACGGGGACCGTTTGCACTTTCGAAGCGCATAGCCGTGCAAAATTCGTGAGAAACCTCATTAAGCACGGATGGGCTTCCATATCCCCTGCAGAATTGATTCCGCCTCCTTCCCCGGGTCAGATTTTCGCCGGGGACGGAAGACTCAGGCGTAGGTTTTCGCACACCGGTCATGGTCCGTTTCGGGCGCTGATTGTCTCCAACCTTAAATGGGGAGGGCCCTGTCGCGGCCACTACGTGTTTCCGCAGGCAGATATCAACTCCAGTGCAATTCTTTCATAAAGGCGGTCTGCGGATGCCGCCTAAATCCATCGCTGATTGGCGAGGTCTTTTCGAGCCTAGCAGCGCGATGCATTTCACAGAGCGGGAGCGTGCTCCGCAGACTTTATCTTCGCCCGCAGCCCCATACCACGACAATCTTCCCCCGGGACGAAAGACTCATATACACCCCCCGTCCCCGTACCGGCGGCGTCCTCACCTGTTTAACTAAATCAATATTTTCTCGTAATCAATAATTCCACCGCCATCCTGTCATTCATCTTTCCCTGTCTTCACTGCTTCCTCAGCCTCAACACAGCCTTTTACGTAGGACAAAATCTGTTCTCTGGTGAACGCGCCGGCCTGGGCCGATACTTTTCCGGCCACAAAGGGCGGAATTTTCAGCTTTGATGCGATCGTTCCCCTGTCTGTTCCCTTTGCCGTCATTTCTTTGACCAGCAGAAGCTGATTAAACTGCCTGGCTATCAGGAAGAGTATCCGCATCGGCGGTTCTTTGAGCGTCAGAAGATCCTCATATAAGTCCATGGCCAGTCTCGTCTTTCTTGTCACAATGGCATTGACCATGTCAAATATCTTATTGGTTACCTGTACCGTTGTGACTGCCTCCACATCCTCAGTTGTAACTACGTCGCTTCCCATTGTATAGGAAATCAGCTTCTCCAGCTCCATCCTGATGTTCTCCATATCGTCCCCGGTACGCTCCAGAAAAAGGTTCGTCGTAGAGCCGGTTATCTTTCTGCCGTTCTGCGCCAGGATCGTGCCTGCCCACCTAGCAAGCTGGGCGCTGTCCTGGCGTTTCATCTCAGCCGCATGCCCCAGCTCTTTAACCTTTTTAAACAGCCTGTTTCTCTTATCCACCGCATCTTCCACGAAGACAATACAGGTAGTATCCGGTATCATCGGCAGGTAATCGGCGAGAGCCTCGGAGGAAGTTTTGAAAAATCCGCTGTCCTCGATTATAATCAGCCTTTTATCACTAAAAAATGGCATGGTGTCGGAAAGACTGATCAGCTCATTCACATCCAGTCCTTTTCCCTCGAAATAATTATAATTCATCGTGTCGTCACCAGCGACCGCTTCTTTAATTTCTTTTTATAGCTCTGCTTTGAGGGAAGGATTCTTCCCCATATAACAGGTAAACTTTTTTATATTGTCCGCTTTTAATGTCTTCATTAATTGTCTGCATCTGCACTCTGCTCCTTCATCTGTCCTGAGTACCGCCAGGAGAATGTTCCTGTACAATTAACGGCGTTCTTTGCCGTTTCTGTGCATCATATATTGCCGTTTGGCCAAAGGCTGAACCAATGTCATTTAGTTAACAGTGCAATAAATCGGAGATTTAACTGAGGCCCGGAGGACGCGTCCGGAACGGACCATGTCCGGTGTGGTGTGGAAGTCTGTCTGAGTCTTCCGTCCCCGGTTGGAGGTTGTCGTGAGGGGGAATCCGGCCGGAATGAATTGCTGCGGGGACCGTTTGCACTCTTTGAGTGCGCATCGGAATGCTAAGCTCGTGAGGAACCTCGCTAAGCACCGGCGGACTCCCATGTCCCCTCCGCAATTGATTCCGCCTACTCCCCGGATCAGGTTTTCGACGGGGACGAAGACTCGGCGAAGGTTTGGGGCACCGGACCCGGTCCGTTCCGGGCGCTGATTGTCTCCAACCTTAAATGGGGAGGGCCCTGTCGCGGCCACTACGTATTTCCGCAGGCAGATATCAAATCCAGCACAATTCTTTCATAAAGGCGCATTGAAAGCATATCGTATTTCCCGCCCACGGAAGCTCTTAGTGGCCGCGACAAGGTCCGCCCCCCACACTTAACGCGTGAGACATTCAGCGGCCGCAGGCCGGCGGACGGGGCCTCCGGCGGAGTCTTCGTCCCGGCGAAAACATAGCCTTGGCGGAGGGGAAGATAAAGTCTGCGGATGCCGTTGAAATTCATCGCTGATTAGCGAGGTCCTGCCGAGCTTAGCAGCGATGCATTTCACAGAGCGGGAGCGTGCTCCGCAGACTTTATCTTCGCCCGCAGCCCCAGACCACGACAATTCACACCAGGACGAAAGACTCATATCCACACCCCACCACCCCGTCCGCCGGCCGTACCGGCGGCGTCCTCACCTGCTTAACTAAACAACATTGAACGCTGAACTATAACGTTCCTGTTGAGTATTATAGCCCGGAACCCTTGTTCCTGTCCAGCAGAAAACCTTCTGCCTTCATTTTCCTTCCGTCCGTTGTGAGATGGATGGCGCCGGAATTCTCCGTACTCCATATCATAGTTCCGGCATCCGTAAGACGTTTCAACACCTCCTTGGCCGGGTGTCCGTAAGAATTTCCTTTACCATAGGAAAGTACTGTCACTGCCGGATTTAACTGTTTCAGGAATTCTTCTCCTGTCGATGTGGCGGAACCATGATGAGCCGCTTTTAAAACGGACAGGTTTCCGCCCGGCAGCTCTCTACCGGGGCTGTATTTTTCATCAAGCATGATTTCTTCTCCCGTCTGTCCCACATCGCCTGTTAAGAGCATTGTAAAATCACGGTATCGCACCGAAAGTACCAGGGAATGGCCGTTCCGATCCTTTGGCGATGCTGACGCATCCGGATAAACAGCCGTAATTTTAAGTTCCCCCCGTTCCAGCTTTTCCCCGGCATTCATATAACAAACTATGGTTTTGCGCCTTCTGCCAAGCTCCTTTCTATCTCCGGTATTCCTCTTCCCCGTCTCGGTCCGGGCATAATAATCGTTCCAACCTCTAAATCCGTTTCATTTTCCAGCATCCAGACAATTCCGTTTATATGGTCGCTGTCCGCATGACTGATAAAAATATAATCCAGCCGTCTGATTCCTTTACTCTTTAAAAACGGGACCAGTCTGTTTTTCCCCACACTTTATACCTCGCTGCCGCTCTGTCGTAGCACTGCTGCCGTCCCTGTACGAAAGAAAATTCCGTCCCCCTGGCCGACATCAAGAAACCAGACCTCCATTCCGCTGACGCGCGGTTTTACCATCAGCAAAAGCAGCGCACAGGCAAAGAGACAGGCCTGCTTCCCGTTAAATTCATTTCCTTCTTTTCTGCTCAGAGCGCCGCTGTTTTTGCTGGTTAAATGAAAATATAAAACTGCGAGAACGCCGTAATAAAATGCGATGCAGGCAAGAGAGGGCCGTCCCGCCGCTACCGTGGAGAATGGAAGTTTCAGTGAAAAACGGCAAAGCTCCCGGTAAAAGGTCAGTATGTAGTGCCCCGGTCCCGCCGCCCCATGGCAAATCCCTTCCAGTATTCCCGCGGTCTTGTCCATAACCGTCCCAAGCCTGCCGCCCATTCCTACGACTTTGCTCTGCAATAACAGAACGCCTGGCACTTCGGCCGCTTTCCAGATACCATACAGGCCGACCGATATAATTCCGGAACCGGCAGCATAAGCCATGAGGGGAATGACCACAAGATTCAGAAACAGGCCGTAAAGGGGAAACTCAAAGAAATGGTACAGGATAACAGGCAGAGTCACTCAACTGAATTGCTATACTGGCCGACATGGCTGTGAACAGAGGGCTGTGGATTTTCATATTGCCGGCGAGTCCCACCGCCCCCACTGCCCCGTGGGACAGCAGTTCTGCCAAACAAAAGATAAGGCGAATCGGATGCGAGTAAAATCAGGGACAAAGCCATGGCCGACAGCAGATCATAGGTTCTCCCAGATAAGACGCAAGAAACGAACAGAACACCATAAACACGGCCCGGAATACAGATGCCCCAAAGCCGGCCAGCGCTCCGTAGAAGAACAGCAGGATTGCAGCGGCTGTCCCCGCCCAACCATATCCGACGCCTCTTTTCCGCAGAAACCCATACAGACTCATCCCTATCAGTGAGACATGGAGGCCGCTTACAGCCAGAACATGGGCGATTCCTCCATCCTGGTACAACTCCCGTATATCGCTGTCCATGCTGCTCTTATCCCCGAGAAGAACTGCCTGAAAAATCCCCCTGTCCTCCTCCTGATAAAGAAATGCAAGGGCCTCCTTGACAAATCTGCGGAACATAATGAGCTGAAAAGCACTCTCCTGATAATTTCCATTTTATCAGCTCTGAGACGGCATCTCAGCTTTTGTGAGCGGTAATACAGGCGGTAATCAAATTCCCCCGGATTTCTTGCCTCCTGAAAGAGTTCCGCCTTCCCCTTTGCGTACAGATACATCCCCTCCTCCGGCACCGCACCGTCCCTGCTTTCTTTTGCTGAAATCATCAGCCTTTTTTCTTCATATTGCTTTCCGCCTGCACGAACCGTCGCCGGTTCCAGAATAATGGTGTAATTTCCGTCCTTCAGCAGAGCCTGGGAAATCCGCCCTTCGGCCTCCGCCCGGCTTCGGTTCTCCGTCTCTATAGCTCCGGACGCCAGCATGGCCTCCAGCGGTCCTTCTTTCATCTCCTCCGTCATCCTGAACCAGCCGCCCAGGCAGCAGACAAGCAGGATAAATAAAAGCAGACCTCTTTTCCTGATTTTCTCATGAAGCTGGAAAAGAATGCCTGCTGCCAGTATTAACGCCATCGGAAAGAGACTGCCGGACGCCGCAGCCCTTCCTCCATATTCCGCCATTTTACCGGACCAGTAAGCAGTGACCTCTCCAAGTACATAAGCTCCTGTTATCCATAAAAGCGGTCTTTTAATTGTTATTCCTCCTCCGGGGTTTTATTTGCTTTCCACATATTTCTCTTCCCGTTCCAGCGGCGCGGCAAGGGAAATCACATTGCGGTACGCCACGTTAGCCGAACCATTCACCGTAATCTGCACCTTATTCACTGTCTGAAGCTCCGTCAGCGAGTTGACGAGCGCATAGACCGGGATATAGTCTGCTGCCTCCACTTCGCCGTTTAAAAACGTGCTGTCCAGGTTCACGTAACAGATGTTGTCCGTTAATGACACATTCAATATTCTCGTATCCTTAGGTGCGAACGGCAGCGCCTGTCTGGGAGCCTGCAATCAGCTGTTCCACCACCAGCCTCTCAAGAGAGGTATTGACATTGTGGATTACCTCCCTGGTCTCGGGAACCAGAAGATCCTTTTTTTCATTGGCAAAATAAAGCTTCAGCTCCACCCGCTCAAATGAATTGACATCCGAAATACTTTCGACAAAATCAGAGGCTGAAAAAGCGCCCACCGGATTTCCCTGCTGATCCAGAAGGGGCTGGCCGTCACAGTTAATACTGATATAATCAATACCTGCCACCTGGGTGAACGTCTTAGCCAGAGCCGCACGGCACAGAATCTCCCTGGTCGGCTTCATCGCCGTATAGTCTTTATTAAAATTCAGGTAAAGAACGTTCTCCTCTTTCCTGATATCCAGAAGTATGACCTTCTCTCCCAAAGCCGCCTGGTAATCGGGATTGTCGGGAGCCGCCAGAATCTGGCCCGCCAGCTCCCCGATTAATGTTTCCTGATCGGTTGTCTCTGTTTTATACTCCACGCTGGCAAGCTTTGTTCTTGTTGAATTGAGATAATAAATCCGGCAGGTGCCATCCTCCGGCGTCTGGTTCTTCTCTTTCTGTCCGCATCCGCAAATGCCTGCACACATCAAAAAAACTGCCGTCAGATATAATAATCGTTTCAAATATACTCCGTCCTTTCACATCAGATATCAGGGAATATAGTTTAGCGGGATACGTACCGTGAAAGTAGTTCCCTCGCCTTCCTTACTCTGGAGCTTAATGGCTCCCTGGTGTAATATCACGATGTTTCTCGTAATCGCCAGTCCAAGCCCTGTTCCGCCGGTCTCCCTTGAACGCGCTTTATCCACCCTGTAGAAACGCTCAAACACATGCTCCTGGAATTCGGGAGCAATCCCGACTCCGTTATCAATTACCTTTACATAGAAGAATTTGTGATCCGCGTCCAAAACCACATGAACCCATCCGTCTTCATGGTTGTATTTAACCGCATTCTCCACCAGGTTGCTCAAAGCCAGGGAGAGCTTTACCTCGTCCACATCCGCCGTGACTTCTCTCTGGCTCTCAAATACCAGCTCTATATTGCGCTTCTTGGCAATCGGCCGGAGCCGCTTCAGAATCTGCTCCATTAATGCATTAATTGAAACCGATGTGATATTCAAATCCGGTGATGACTTATCCATCTTCACCAGGGATAAAAGATCATCAATAATCTTTCCTTCCCTGTCTATCTCGTCTGAAATATCCACCATAAATTCCCTGTAAAGCTCCACCGGAGCATCCTCCATCCCCATCAGGGAATCCGCGAGGACTCGGATCGATGTGATCGGTGTTTTCAATTCGTGCGATACATTTGATACAAATTCCTGTCTCGACTGATCCACAGCCTTTAACTTGCGGAGAGTCTGGCTGACGGCATTGGATATCCCCCTTGTCTCTTTGTAGTCGTCTACCTGGATATCCTGATCTAAATTCCCCTCAGACACCATATTCAGACGCTCCTGAAGCTTCTTAAACGGATTCATAAGAAATGACGCAGCCAATAAATCTATCACAGCGACGAACAGAAAAGCACGAACTGAAGAAAGCCGGCTTTATGCATCACCTGACTCTCCAGAAGGGCCATGCTCTCGGTGGAAGCCGTCATCAGCAGAACCCCCTCCACCTTCTGCGAATCCGCCTTGGAATATACGGGAAGCGTCAGATAAAAGTAATCTTTTTCTTTATTCCGGCGGTTGATCGTCTCCCCTTCAAAGGAGCGGAGCACTTCCTCAACCACACTCGTTTTTCCCTTGGCCAGCTCGAACGTGTCCTTAATGATTTTGAAGTGCTGTCAATCACGACAATGCGGCCGTTAAACAGATCGGCCGTCACGTTCATCTCCGCGTCCAGCCCCGGGTTATTCGACATGTTATTGATGTAATCCAGGGTTATCATCTTGTTGGTAAGCATCAGGCATTTGCTCTGCGCCTCTATCATGCTGTCCTCAATCTGGCTCTGCCGGAAAAAACCTGCCAGAAACCTGGCCTGCACAAGAAGAGGCACCAGCGTTACCAGCAGGAAACAGAACAGCAGAGGAACTTTCATACTTACACAACGTCTAAACCTAATTTTTTTAATCAATTTTTTCATGCTTTCCAAATTAAATTTCTAATTTTTCACCGCCGCTATTGCCAGTGCGCCGGGCCCGATATGGCAGGCAACGCTCAAAGACAGAGGATCAATATGGATATCCGTATCAGGGAAAAGCTCCAGAAGCTCCTCCTTAAGCTGCAGAGCCGCTTCCTCACAGTTCGTGTGGGCAATCTCCAGATGGGTCTTTTTCCCTTCTTTATCATCCCACCTCGTCTCCAAATCATGCTGGATTGCGGATATCATCATGGATTTTGCCTGCTTCATCGTCCTTGCCTTAGCGAAAGCATCCAGCTTCTCTCCCTGTATGGTCAGGACCGGTTTCAGACGCAGAAGCGTTCCCAGCGCCGCGGCCGCAGGCGTGATTCTTCCACCTTTTTTCAGGTATTTTAAAGTGTCCACCGTGATGTAAATCGTGGACTCAGAACCGGTTCTCTCCAGCACTTCCTTAATTTGAACGGCATCCATTCCTTTCCCCGCCATCTCAAGGGCATCCAGGGCTGACTGCCTCTGGGTTACTGAAATCCGGTGGTTGTTTACCACCTGGACACGGCCGTCAAACTCCTCTGCCAGCATCAGCGCCGTCTGACAGGAACCGGACAGGCCGCTGGACATCGGTATATGGACAATCCCGTCATATTCTTCAAGCAGCGCCTCCCACAGCTCCACAATCGACTCAGGTGACGGCTGTGATGTGGAAATATCCATGTCCTCTTCCATCTTCCCATAAAATTCCTGCTGTGTCAGGCTGATATCTTCAAAAAATTCATTTCCGTCAATCATAAATGGCATCGGAAGAACCGTAATTCCAAGTTCCTTCCCCTGCGCTTGTGTAATACCGCTGTTGCTGTCTGTCACAACTGCAATTTTCATTCAAATTTCCTCCAATCACTCTGCCGCTTCCTCTGAAAATCCATTGGCAGACATATATAAATGATAGTAAATTCCCTCTTTGGCCATCAGCTCGCCATGGCTGCCTTCTTCCTCGATCCGATTACCGGACAGCACTAAAATCCGGTCGGCTCCCCGGATCGTACTCAGCCTGTGGGCGATTGTGAGAGTCGTTCTGCCCACCGCCAGCTTGTCAAGAGACCTGGAGACCATCTTCTCGCTTTCATTGTCAAGAGCCGAAGTCGCCTCATCGAGAATCAGAATCGGCGGATTTTTCAGAAATACCCTGGCAATGCTGATGCGCTGCTTCTGCCCTCCGGAGAGCTTTACCCCCCGCTCACCGACATAGGTATCATATCCCATTGCCATCTCTTTAATAAATTCATCGGCCCCGGCCATCTTCGCCGCTTCCATAACTTCCTCTCTGCAGGCGCCCGGCTTTCCGTATACAATATTATCATAAATAGTGCCGGAAAACAAATACACGTCCTGCTGTACCATTCCCACCTGGCTCCTGAGGCTCTCCAGCGTAAGCTTCCTCAAGTCCTTCCCGTCAACTAAGATTCTCCCCTCCGTCGGATCATAAAATCTTGGAATCAGGTTGCAGAGCGTCGTCTTTCCTCCGCCCGAAGGCCCTACCAGGGCAATTCTCTCGCCCGGACGGATCGTCAGGTTGATATCGGAAAGGACCTGATTATGGTCATCCGGATATTCAAATGTTACATTCTCAAACGTGATTTCGCCTCTGGAATCCTTTAACTCCTCCGCATCGGCATCGTCAAAAATATCGATATCGGCGTCCATAATTTCACAGAACCTCTCGATTCCCGTCATACCTCTCTGGAACTGCTCGGCAAATTCGATAATTCGCCGGATCGTCGATAAAAGTGTCGTCACATACATCGTATAAGCAACCAAATCACCGGGATTTATGATTCCTTTTACTAAAAATGTCCCTCCTGCAATGATTACCACCACGTACATAATTCCGTCAAACATTCTCGCCGTATCCTGGAATGCCGCCATATAAAAATACGTGTGTTTTTTGATATCTAAAAATTTGAGATTATCCTGCTGAAACTTCTCAATCTCCAGTTTCTCATTGCCAAAAGCCCTGACTACCCGGTTGCCCAGCAGACTGTCCTCGATTCTTGCATTCAGCTCTCCCACATGATTGCGCTGCATCTTAAAGGCAGAACGCACCTTCAGGTTAAAATAAGTGCAGGAGACAGCCATAACAGGGATAAAAATAAATATAACCACCGTGAGAAGCAGATTAATCCTGGCCAGGATAAAAAATGAGATGACGATTTTCAGGAATGCTATAAAAAATTCTTCCGGGCAGTGATGGGCAAATTCCGTCACGTCAAACAAGTCGCTTGTAATGCGGGCCATAATCTGCCCCACCTTTGTATTGCTGTAAAAACTGTCCGACAGCTTCTGCAAATGGCAGAATGCGTCGGTTCTCATATCCGTCTCGATTCTGGCCCCCATAATATGACCTGTATAAGCCATATAAAAGTTGGCCAGACCGTCTATTATCCGGAGCCCGAAATACAGAAGGCCGATGGTGACAATCGTTTTTACAGTCAGATTTGCCAGATTATACATGCCTTCATTTGTAATATATCTCAGAATCAGCGGAAGCACAATTTCGCACAGTGTCGTAAGTGCCGCGCAGAACAAATCAAACAGCAGTGCCTTCCAGTATTTGAAATAGTAAGGTGCGAAACGCTTCATCAATTCACTCGTCTTCATCCGGTTCATAAGTTCTTCTCCCCTTCTTTGGAACGCCCTTTTTATTCTATCTTATTTTCTATATAAATGGAAGTACTTTATTTATGACGTTAGTGTAGACGTTTCATCTTTTCTATCTTATAATAAATCTATATTAAATACCAAGGAGAACCTATTATGCCTTATTGCCCGAAATGCGACATGGAATTTGTCGATGGAATCACAACGTGCAGCGACTGCGGAGGCGATCTTGTTGAATCACAGGAAGCTTATGAGGCAGAAATGCGTGAGAAAAAGAAACAGCAACAGATAGATGCCGCTTCCGGCCGCTATCAGCAGACGGATGGAATTGACGCCTCCGAAATTCTGGATAATCTGGTTGATTTTGACAACCTGGCCAATCTGGAAAACCTGGAGAATTTTGAAGCCCTTTTAAGCCATGACAGTGAACCGCAGCAGAACGGTATTCCGGCTGATACGAAACCGTCCGGTCAGTCCGGGACGAGAGCAGCCTCTTCAGGCGTCTATATAAGCAGCCGTCAAAGATGCGAGGATCTCCATTCCTCCAGTTCCGCTTTCCTGATGGTGGCGCCGCAACCGTGTTTGCCGCTGTCTGCTGGGCCGGGATTATCAGTCTTCCGATGACAGGCGGTTCCAGAATTTTCTTCCAGTCTGTCATCACACTTTTAGGACTCGCCTGTCTTTTTGTCTCGTTTCGGACGCGCAGCTCCATCGCTGCAGTGCAAAAACAGGCGGAAGAGGAAGAAAGATGTACAAAGGATTTAATCGAATGGTTTATCTCCACATGGACCGGCGGTTCCCTCGATGAAGAGCTTAAGAAAGAAGATCCGGGCCTGGCAGGCGAGGAATTGGAACTGAAGCGTTTTGAGCTGATACATGATTTTCTTGTCACGCAGCAGGCTCTTCCCAATCAGGCATACGTTGACTCCGTCAGCGAAGAGATATACCACCGGCTTTATGAAAAGGATTCACTGAATTAACCCGGCTGTCGGATAACGCCCGGCTGTAAATGTATGACAGACATTTACAGCCGGGCGTTACAGCATAAAGGGGTCAAAAGACCTTTTGACCCCAACATCATAACATTATTTTACCAGAAGGGATTTCCCCGTCATCTCTTTCGGCTGTTCCATTCCCATCAGTTCGATCAAAGTCGGCGCAATATCGGCCAGGCATCCGCCTTCTCTCAATTTATAAGAAGGATCTGCATTGACAAGGATGAACGGTACTTGGTTCGTTGTATGGGCGGTCCAGGGCTCGCCCGTCTCATAATCAACCAACTGCTCGGCATTGCCGTGATCGGCACAGATAAACAGGACACCCCCGGTTTCCTTTATCGCCTCGACCGTTCTTCCCACGCAGGCATCCACTGTCTCAATCGCCTTGATCGCGGCATCCTCAACGCCGGTATGGCCTACCATATCAGGATTTGCGAAGTTGATGACTATCACATCGTACTTATCCGATTTAATTGCCTCCACCAGTTTATCACAAACCTGGGGTGCGCTCATTTCTGGTTTTAAATCGTAAGTAGGAACCTCCTTTGGAGATGGGACGAGAATCCGGTCTTCGCCTGCGTTCGGCTCTTCAATTCCGCCGTTAAAGAAAAAGGTTACATGGGCATATTTCTCCGTTTCGGCTATTCTTGCCTGTGTCTTTCCATGGGCGGCCAGGAATTCTCCGAAAGTGTTTGTAATCTCCTCTTTCCTGAAAGCGACCAGCTTATTGCCGATGGTCTCATCATAATCGGTAAAGCATACAAATACCAAATCGAGTTTTTTGTCTCTTTCAAAACCGTTAAAATCAGTGTCACAGAATGCTCTTGTAATTTCTCTGGCGCGGTCGGGACGGAAATTAAAGAAAATCACGGAATCTTTGTCCTGAATCACAGCTACCGGACGGCCGTTTTCCTCCACATTAAAAGGTACGACAAACTCATCATTAATTTCCCGGTCATAGGACGCCTGGATCCCGCCTGTGGCAGTATCCGCCTTTTCGCCCTCTCCCCTGGTCAGAACGTCGTAAGCACGTTTTACCCTGTCCCAGTTCTTATCCCGGTCCATCGCATAGTAACGGCCCATTACGGAGGCAACGCGTCCAACGCCGATTTCCTTCATCTTTGCCTCCAGCCCGGCGACAAAATCCTTTCCCGATGCAGGCGGTGTATCGCGTCCGTCCAGGAAGCAGTGTACATATACATCCGTCAGGCCGTTACGCTTTGCAGCTCCAAGGAGTCCGTAAATATGGGTATTATGACTGTGGACGCCTCCGTCGGAGACAAGGCCGAAAAGATGCAGCGCCGAATTGTTTTTTTTACAGTTCTCAACTGCCTCCAGAAATTCCGGGACAGTAAAGAAATCTCCGTCTTCGATAGATTTTGTAATTCTTGTAAGCTCCTGGTATACGATACGGCCTGCACCCATGTTCAGATGTCCCACCTCGGAATTACCCATCTGACCGTCCGGCAGACCCACGGCAAGACCGCTGGCATTGCCTCTCACGTAAGGACACTGGCTCATTAACTGATCCATCACCGGCGTTTTTGCTTCGCAAACCGCATTATGCTCACAGTTGCTGTTCAGTCCATAACCATCAAGTATCATTAATACAGTTGGTTTTTTGCTCATAATCTATCTCCTTTATCTTCTTCTCCTTTTATACCTGAACGATAACCTGCACGCTCCGCCCACGGATCGCCGTCTTTAATAAAACCATCGAAACTGCAGTGATTCAGGTAAAACAGGAGGCATTTATATTATTCTTGCCAATTTCTTATTTTACATGATTTCATTGCAAGTTTCAATGGCTGTATGACAATTTTTGACGAAATTTTCCAGACGGTTACTGTTCACATCCCGCCAAAACGGCGTGCTGTTTATTCATTTTCCAGCTCCGTCTCCTGCCTTTCTCGTAAGGCTGGAATATGGAAACCGTTCCTGCCTCTGATTTTAGTTTCATATAGCGCTTTATCGGCATTCCCGTAAAGTTCTTCAAACAGTGTTCCTGCCTCCGGGTAAACGGCCACTCCGATACTCACCGACATCTGCCAGCTCCTGTCCTGATTCTCAATAACCGTATTCAGCGCTTCTGCCAGCTCACCGGCTTTCTTCCGCGCCCATCCGATATCGGGAACCGGTATAAAGGCTGCAAATTCATCGCCTCCGATTCTTCCTTCAGAATATCTTTTTCCCTGAAATGTTTTCTGATGATACTGCTGAATTCTTTGATGCAAAAATCTCCAAACCGATGGCCATAGCAATCATTCGCCTGCTTGAAATTGTCAATGTCGAAGATAAAAAAGGCATACCTTCCGCCCGGTGTCCCGGAAAGTACTGTTTCGATCAGGCGTTCCGTTTCCCTTTTACTGTAGAACCGGGTCATCTCATCCAGCACGGCCTGGATTTGAATTTTCTTCTCCTCCTCAATATTCTTTCTATAGGTAAACATGTGAATAGAGTCATCTTCCGCCGAATAGGAAAACGTAAAAGGCATCTATTCTCATCCAGAAATACTTATCTGCGTCCTCCGACATCTGGAAATCATAGCGCAGATGATGGTTCCCGCGTTCATATTCCCGGATAACATTGGGCGGATCAAAGGTCGAGACATAGCCCTCCCTGAACTCTTCTTTTATCTGCTTATCGGCAATGACACGCAGACCCTCGCTGTACGGCAGATCGTTGGCGCCAAGACTTTTAAAATACTCCCGCGTTCTTTTCCCGACACTGCAATTTTTAGTGATATTGAGCTCATAGATATTATCATAGAGCTGTTCGGTGGCTCTGACAAAGCTTTCCTGCCGTTCCTCCATCAGCTCTGTAATCTGCTTGTTGAAATTCCTGATTACTGCGGTAATGATGAGAAGAACCGACACGACGATAATAATCAGCAGGATTCCCGTCAGGATTATCTGGATCCGGATTCCATGCAGCAGCTGGCCCGTATTCTGTTCCACCACCAGGTGCCAGTTCAGTTCCGGAATATACCGGGCCACGATGTAGCTCCTTTCCTTTCCGCTTTCTTCTTTGTCCGCCCAAATTTCCAGGTTTGTATTCTTTTCCCTCCAGTCAAGTATCTGCCCCCTGATATTATGGCGGCCGTTAAGTTCAAACCAGTCTGTCTTCACATGCCCATTGTGGGCAGTGGAAATCTCTATGGTTCCGTCTTCCCCCAGCAGTCCTGCTGTGACATTGAATTTATCTTCATACGTCCGGAGCAGCTCTTCCAGGTAATCTATCCGGATTCCGACACCGACAATCCCGAGGATGGAGCCGTCCCCCGCCTTCACTTTACAGTTCACAAAGACGGTAAGCACATTTGTCGGCGCCTTCCACCTCGTCATTGTCCACATTCATCGAATATTCGGCATCGCTTTTCAGTAAATCATAGTACCATGCATTCTCCGGGCTGTCTTCCGTCAATACGCGGTCAATTCCATTAAAGTTATAATAGCGGGACGTGGCGGCGGATACCAGGAAGACGGAATCGAATCCGTACTTTTCCCGGTATGTATCAAGATAATTTCTCGTTGTGTCAACGTATTTTTCATCCTCAAGATACTCCGTCTCCTTTGAAAGATGTTCCCGCAGCAGACTGTCATGGGACATGGTCAGAGAAACATTGACCGGCTTCGTAAACATAGCTGTCAGCTGATAGCAGATACCGTCTGCCGTCAGTGTAGATATCTGTTCCATACTGTCAAGAGACGTCCTGTAATTAGCGTGGTAAGAAAGCGCTGCCGTCAGGGCGAAACCAATGAGCAAAATTAAGCTGATTACAGCATTCGTTTTAAAAAGCCTGTTATTTTTCACGCGTATCCTCCCTGATTCGGAAACCGCCTGCATCCACCGTACCGGTTGATTATACCAGAAAATAATGTTTCAGAGTTTCCATCTCTTCTTCTGTCAAACCATACGCCTCCAGATATTTTGAGAGACGTATCTCCTGATAAAAAGCAAGAAGGCGTTCCATGCTCTCCGCATCCGATCTCATAAGCGGTTCCATCCTGCCTCTGGTCTCTTCATCAAGCATCCGGAGCAGCCGGTTCATCCCTTTTGTTATATGTATATGTCACCTCATAATCTGCGACAATATCTTCTGGAAATCCCGCAGAGAGTGAAAATACAGGATGCCAAAATTCCGGTTCTGTCTTTTCCGGCCGTACAGTGAAAAAGGACCGCCCCTTTTTCAAGACCTGCAATTAGCGCCTGACCGCCGAGGCTAAAAGCGCTCCGTTGGTTTTAACAATATTTAAATATCCATCCGTCAGACTGCCGGCAAACGCCCGTTCCGCCGATCCGGTTATGTCCTTTGCATCTATCTGCTCTCTCTGTAACGGACAGTGGTACCACTCCACGCCCTCGGGTACTGCGTCCCTGCCCGTTTCTATCTCAGCTAGGCTGCGGAGATCCAGAACCGTCCTCACTCCATACTCCTTCAGCCGTCCCCACTCCTGCGGTGTCAGCTTTTGAAGCACTCCCGCTCTCAGAAGCTTCCCAAAAGCCGTTACCCTGCCGTCGTTTGTCTCGAATCCACCCATATCCCTTATATTAAGGCCATGCTCCATACGCAGCCTCCTAACCGGTCTGTCCATGTGTTCTGTCCCCTTTCAGATGTAATCTAAGTCAAGTAATTTCATTGTTCCCTGATTATTTATTATAGCACAGCAAATACGGGGTTTCAATGCCGCTGCTCCAGGAAGGGTACTACGCTCCGCGCACAGGTCACCGCCATCAAAAAAAAGCCAGCCGGCCTGTCATATGGCCGGTTGGCTCTAAATATCAAAATCTTATTATTTGTAATTAACGATCTTTCCGAATTCTTCTTTCAGGGAAGCTCCGCCGACCAGGCCTCCGTCGATGTCTGCCTGGGCGAACAGTTCGGCAGCATTACCGCCGTTAACGGAACCGCCGTACTGAATACGGATGGCCTCTGCCGTCGCTTCATCATAGATTTCCCTGATGCATGCGCGGATTGCGGCGCATACTTCTTCAGCCTGCTCTGTTGTAGCCGTCTTACCTGTTCCGATTGCCCAGATTGGCTCATATGCGATTACGGCCGCCTTAGCCTGTTCTGCCGTCACATTTAAGAAAGCAATTTTGATCTGCTGGCGGATCCAGTCAATCGTAATTCCCTGCTCTCTCTGTGTTAAAGTCTCGCCGCAGCAGATGATAGGCGTCAGGCCGTGCTCAAATGCCTTGAGAACTTTTTTATTCACAGTCTCGTCTGATTCTGCGAAATATTCTCTTCTCTCGGAATGTCCGATAATTACGTATTTAACACCGGCATCCGTAAGCATATTCGGAGCAATCTCTCCGGTATAGGCGCCTTTTTCTTCGTAGTACATATTCTCTGCACCTACTGCAATATTCGTTCCCTTACATGCCTCCGCTACAGGGATGATATCGATAGCCGGTACGCAGAAGACAACGTCCGTCTCATCCGAAGCAACCAGCGGTTTTAATGTATTAACAAGGGCAACCGCCTCACTCGGAGTCATGTTCATTTTCCAGTTGCCCGCCACAATCTTTCTTCTTGCCATTATTTTATCCTCCTGATTTTAAAAACTGTTGAAAATAAGCACGGCCTCACTTGCCTGTCATTATCGGTCATTAGCCGCCGCCACACCCGGGAGTTCTTTGCCTTCAAGGAATTCCAGGGAGGCTCCGCCGCCTGTGGAAATGTGGCTCATCTTATCACCGAATCCAAGCTGGTTTACGGCTGCCGCGGAATCTCCGCCGCCGATAATCGTGGTAGCCTCTGTCTCAGCCAGCGCTTCTGCCACGGCGATGGTTCCTTTCGCCAGTACCGGATTCTCAAATACTCCCATCGGTCCGTTCCATACAACGGTTTTAGCTGATTTCACGGCATCGGCATAGAGCTTTGCAGTTTCTGTCCCGATATCGAGTCCCATCGTGTCTGCCGGAATAGCATCAACGGATACATACTGTATATCAATCGGAGCATCAATTGGATTCGGGAACGATACGGCCACGGCGGCATCGACCGGAAGAAGCAGCTTCTTGCCGAGCTTCTCCGCCTTCTCCACCATCTCACGGCAGTACTCCAGTTTTGTGTCATCCACAAGAGATTTTCCAATTTCTTTCCCCTGAGCCTTCAAGAACGTAAATGCCATGCCTCCTCCGATTATCAGAGTGTCGCATTTCTCCAGAAGATTTGAAATAACATTTAATTTATCGGCAACCTTCGCTCCGCCAAGGATTGCTACAAAAGGACGAACGGGATTGTTCACCGCATTTCCGAGGAAATCAATCTCCTTCTGCATTAAGTATCCGACTGCCGCCTCAGAAACGTACTGGGTTACGCCAACATTGGAGCAGTGTGCGCGGTGCGCCGTTCCAAATGCATCATCCACATAAATTTCACAGAGGGAAGCAAGATCTTTACTGAATGCCTCTCCGTTCTTTGTCTCTTCCGCTCTGTAACGTGTATTCTCAAGTAATACAACATCTCCGTCTTTCATGCCGTCTACGGCCGCCTTTGCATTTGGTCCAACGACTTCGGGATCAGCCGCAAATTTCACTTCCTGGCCAAGCAGCTCGGAAAGACGCACGGCTACGGGCGCTAACGACAATTCCGGCTTTGGCTCGCCCTTTGGCTTACCGAGATGGGAACAGAGAATTACTCTGCCGCCGTCGCCTATTAATTTTTTGATAGTGGGAAGCGCTGCCACCAGACGGTTCTCATCGGTGATTTTTCCCTCTTTTAACGGCACGTTGAAATCACAGCGCACCAGAACTTTTTTTCCTTTTACATTGATATCGTCAACTGATTTTTTATTCAGCATGGAAGATACTCCTTTCTTAACTGAAAGAGTTTACCGGTTACTAAAAACAAAAACAGGTCCGGTCCTGTGGACCGGACCATGTTGAATCCTTATAGTTACTTTTCACACCTTTGCCAAAAAGCGGCAATGCTGTGAAAACATCGCTTCGCGCCGTGAAACTCGGGATTTTCGTGCCGTCTTTCTATTATGATAATTCTGCGAAGTATTTGATCGTACGAACCATCTGGCTTGTATAGGAGTTTTCATTGTCATACCAGGAAACAACCTGTACCTGATATAAATCATCGCCAATCTGGGAAACCATGGTCTGTGTTGCATCGAATAAGGAGCCGTATCTGACGCCTACGATATCGGAGGATACGATTTCATCTTCTGTATAACCGAAGGACTCTGTTTCAGCAGCTTTCATAGCGGCATTGATTTCTTCTTTTGTAACACCGGCTTTTTTAACAACTGCCACGAGAATCGTGGTGGAGCCTGTCGGAACCGGTACACGCTGTGCGGAACCGATTAATTTGCCGTTTAATTCCGGAATAACAAGACCAATTGCTTTTGCAGCGCCTGTGGAGTTCGGAACGATATTGACAGCGCCTGCTCTTGCTCTTCTTAAATCGCCTTTTCTGTGAGGTCCGTCAAGGATCATCTGATCGCCTGTGTATGCATGGATTGTTGACATGATACCGGACTGAATCGGAGCGTAGTCGTTCAGTGCCTTAGCCATCGGAGCCAGACAGTTTGTTGTACAGGATGCTGCGGATATAATTGTATCTTCTTTTGTCAGTATGTCATGGTTTACATTGAAAACAACTGTTGGAAGATCATTTCCAGCCGGTGCGGAGATAACTACTTTCTTAGCGCCTGCGTCGATATGAGCCTGTGCTTTAGCTTTTGATGTATAAAAACCGGTACACTCTAATACTACGTCTACACCGATCTCTCCCCAAGGAAGTTCAGCAGCGTTAGCTTTAGCGTAGATGGTGATCTTCTTGCCGTCTACAACAATGTAATCTTCGCCTGCTTCTACAGTATGTCCTTCATATCTGCCCTGTGCGGAATCATACTTTAAAAGATGAGCTAACATTGTTGGGTTTGTTAAGTCGTTGATTGCCACTACCTCGTAACCCTCTGCGCCAAACATCTGTCTGAATGCCAGACGGCCGATACGGCCAAAACCATTGATTGCTACTTTAACTGCCATGATTCATTCCTCCTAAGAATATATTCTATTCATGATTGTTAAATAATAATCAACCTACCTTGTATTGTAACCAATTAATCCCAAAATAGCAAGGGTTTTTTTGAAATTTCATAAATATTATTCCCGCTCTCTCTGTTTTCATCCATGGACTTTTGATTGCTGTTGCGAAAACCTTCTTTTTTTAATATAATGAAGCATGATTAAGTGTCCGCACATATTTTTGCGGACTTTTCACCGTCAAACTGCTAAAGGAGGTGCATCTTGGATCAGACAGCATCCCGGAACGAGCTTGAAAAGAAGCTGTACCGCTCTTTTACACTGCTTTCCGCTTTAATTATCGTCCTTTCACTGGGTATTACCCTGTACTTTGATATCACGCGGCAGAGGGCGGATATGGACGCCACCATAAGCGGCACCGCCTCCTATATTGCCTCGATGCCCCAGGTTGTCTCCATGCTGGAGGCAGGTTATCCCAGCGCTCTCGCAAAACAGGATATTGATTCACTCTGCAATAATCTCCCCGATATCAGCGTCGTTGTTATCTGTGACAGCAACAGCCTGCGCTTTTACCACACGGATCGGCTGAAAACAGGCGAAACCATCGTTGACAGGGGACGAGACCCGGATTCTTCAGGGGCGAGCCTTATATCACAACCGGCTACGGAACAAAAGGCGCACAGAGGCGTGCATTCCACGCGGTCAAAAGCAGTGACGGGACTATCATCGGTTTTGTCATGGCCTCTGTCTTCACCGCCCATATATCGGCAAGGCACCGTAACATACTGATAGTTCACCTGGCTATCTTTATTCTGATGATGCTCGTGAGTACATTCCTTACCCATGCATTTATCCGCTTTCTGAGAAAATCTCTGATGGGCTTCAACCCTCATGAGCTTCTCAATATGTATATACGCCAGGATGATGTGATGAATTCTATAGAAGAAGGACTGATAGCCACCGATACAGACGGAAAAATCCTTTTCTCCAATATCGTTGCAAGAAACCTGTTTTCGGACGGTCCCGGCGAGGGTCCTCCCCTGATGGGCAGGCATATCCGTGAGCTATATCCTGACACCAAATTCGACACTGTCATCAACACCGGTAAATCAGTCCGGCGCCAGACATGCTCCATAGGCGGGCGGACCATTCTGATGAATGAAATACCGATTCAGGGAAAGGGCAAAAAACCCATACAGGGCATGCTGGCCATCGCTGTGGACAGGACGGAGTTTCTCTCTCTGTCGGACGAGCTGACCGGCACCCGCAGCATGCTTGATACGCTTCGCGCCTTTAACCATGAATTTCTAAACAAGCTTCATGTAATCCTAGGTTATCTGCAGACGGGCGAAATCGATCAGGCAAAACAATTTATCATCAACAGTAATCTGGTGTCCAGCCAGTCTATCCGGGAAACAGCCGATTCCATCCGTGTATCCAGAATCTGTGCGCTTGTCATCGGTAAAATGATGCATGCTGCGGAACTCGGAATCCGCCTTACTCTGACCCATGACAGCAGCTGCATCGAAAGTGAACTGCTGCTTTTGCAGGATTCCGTTATTACGATTATAGGGAATTTGCTGGAAAATGCCATCGAGGAGCTGAACAGCTCTGTAAATTCAAATCAGGAGTTAAAGAAATCACTCTCGGAATTTACTGCCGCCCCGACTGCAATATCATTACCTGCGAGGATACCGGGAATGGAATTCCCCAGGAACTGCTGAATCATATATTTGATAAAGGAATCTCCTCAAAGGGGGAAAACAGGGGAACCGGCCTGTATCTGATTAAACAGATTACAGAAGATTATCAGGGAGAAATTTCCATAGATACGGAGATGGGCGAGGGCACCTGCTTTACGCTCACTTTCACAAGAAAGGAGAACCTTTAATGTACCAGGTTATTATAATAGAAGATGATCCGATGGTAGCCTCCATCAATAAACAGTATGTGGAACTGACCCCGTCCTTCCGGGTGATAAAGGTCTTTAAAAGCGGAATTGAAGCGCTTGAGTATCTGAATGATGAAGATGTCGATTTGATTATTCTTGATTACTATACCCCGCTGATGAACGGCGCCGAATTCATCGACCGGCTTCATGCAACCGGTAAAGCCCCGTCCATCATCATGGTGACCTCTGCCAGCGACACGGATATCGTCGTACAGCTTCTGTCCCGCGGTGTGATTGACTATCTTGTAAAACCGTTTGAATACCCGCGTTTCCAAGCCGCTCTTGAAAAATACAGCCAGATGAAGGAGTATTTAAACCAGGCAAAAAACAACATGGGGCAGGGAGAGATTGATAAGCTGCTGGCCCGTCAGGAGAATACCGGCTCCCAGGCCGCCGGCCTGACCAAGGGGCTGAACGAAACCACACTGGGACTGATACGCGGTTTCCTGAAGGATAACAGGGATGTCCAGTATTCCAGTGAACAGATAGCAGAGCAGATTCACCTGTCGCGTATCACAATCCGAAGGTATATGAATTATATGCTGGAGACCGGAGAGCTGATCAGTACCATTGATTACCAGACAGGAGGACGGCCTTCCATCCGATACCGCTATATTAACAAATGACAGCCTGCACATTCCGCGCACAGAACACCGCAATCAACCATAAACCCCTGTGTGCAGCCGCGGCCGCCTTCTGCCGTAACGGTCCGGCGCTGCTGCACTTTTGGGTATTTTCAAGCTGCAGCAATTCCATTTTCTTTATCAGTTAATATTTCTCTCTTCCCCCATTTCGTCAGAATATACATCCAAAACCCATTTACTATAGTTACTAAAGGCTTTTCTTAATTACAAAAATTGACTTCACCTCCTACATATTTTACACTTTGTTTATAAAAATAAATAAATTTTATAAAAAAGAAATGGAGGGTATGTATCAATGGAAACTATTATGGGCTATTTCGGTACTTACACACCGGCGGCAGATGGGGCTGTTGCTAATTTCAAATTTGAGTATCTTACCACTCTCGGTTTTGCCGCCATCGTTATCTTCCTGGGGCGTGCGATTGTAAACCACTCAAAATTACTGCGTAAATATGCAATCCCCGCACCGGTTGTATCCGGTATCATCTTTTCAATTGTTGTCGCTATTATTAAGGGTTCCGGCATCATCGGACTTTCCTTCGATGCCACGATAATGAAAGACTTATGTCAGAACCTGTTCTTCCTCTGCGTAGGTTTCGGTTTCAGCTTAAAGATGCTTCGTCATGCAGGCGGCAAGCTCTGTGCCATGATTGCAATCGCTGCCTGTCTTTTAATCACTCTCCAGGATCTTCTGGGCGTGTTTGTCGGCAACCTGATTGGACTTCATCCGCTTCTGGCGCTGCAGTGTTCCTCTTCAGCAATGTCAGGCGGTGTAGGTACGGCTTCCGCATTTGGCCCGATATTTGAGTCCTGGGGCGCGCCGGATGCCACTACTATCGGTGTGGCGGCAGGTACAATGGGCAACATCATGGGTTCCTTAATCGGCGGACCTGTGGCTGCCTTCCTGATTACGCGCAACAACCTGAAATCCGACCCGAACGATAAACCCGAATCAGCAAAAACCGGTACGGCTGCAACACTTGACAACGGCAGAATGATTTCCATGTTTGCCATGACTCTGCTGATTGCCGCTCTCGGTATGCCGATTTACTGTATCCTTGACAATATCCCAATGATTGAAATGCCGAAATTCATTGGCTGTCTGTTTGCAGGCGCAATCGCGCGTAATGTAATGGAGGCCTGCAACATCAAGTTTTATGTTCCTGAGGTTGACGCAATCGAGCATATGTTCCTGGAACTCTACCTCGCTCTGGTTCTTATGACAACCGATATTACAAAGCTGGCTCCTGTAGCAGGTCAGATGGGTATCATCCTTCTCTGCCAGGCCCTCCTGATGGCTGCATTTGCAATCTTCGTCTCCTACAACATGTTTGGCCGCAACTATGGCGCTGCTGTTATGGCTGCCGGAAACTGCGGATGGGGATGCGGCTCCGGTCCGAACGCCGTAGCAAATGAGAAAGCTGTTATGGATGAATACGGATGGCACAATGTTGCATGGGTTCTTTACCCATCCTTCGCCGTAATCATTGATGATATTTACAACCCTATCTTCCTTTCCGTATTCGGAAGCTTTATCAAATAAGGTTCACGTTCATTTACTAATAATAAATTCACTTAAACGTCCGGCGCCCCCAATCTGCCGGACGTTTTTTCATATCAATCCGATTCTGTTTCCCTGCCCAAGCGCAGCTTCCAATGCTGCTGTTCATCCCGCGCCAAAGCAACATCCCAGTCTTCGCAAAACAATTTGTCTTGGACGAATCTTTACACCTGTGTTATAGTAGAATATAAGTGTAAAGATTTTGTATATTTTCTCTTCAATGGTTAAGGTATTGATCCGGCGCCATTTTAGATTATAATGTTTACATGTGACTGCTGTGTTTAACACTTTAATAAAACAGGTGATCTGTATAATGAAAAAGGTATATTTAAAGCTTTCTTATTAGGCACTGACGGGTTTTGCCTGCACTGCATGCAGCTGTTCCTCCAATACGTCCGACAACCCGGCATTGACGGAAAAAGTGGAAAATTTACCGGAGGTGAGCACCGGGCTGACGGTTCTTAATCGGAACCGCCGACAGCGGGGAACCATGTATCCGGTCGGCAATGCGCTTGCCAAAGTAATCAGTGAACACGACTCTAATATTAAGGTCAATCTCAGCGCTTCAAACGGCTCCTTTACCAATGTCGAATGGATTACGGGGGGACAGATTGACATGGGCCTGGTCAGCGGAGATGTGGCCTGGTCGGCTTATTACGGAACCGATGATTTTGCCGATAAACCAATTAAAAGCCTTAGGGCTATCGGAGCCATTTATACCAGTGTTTCCAATTGGATGGCGCCCAAATCGGCAGGGCTCACTTATGTCCACGATCTGAACGGTAAAAGCGCAGCCATCGGACCCCAGGGTTCAACCACCGATCTGTCCGCCCGTATTGCCATTGATGTGGTCGGACTCGGATCATCCACCACTCTGGTCAATTCCGGGCTCGGCTCCGGCTCCGTCGCTGTCCGGGAAGGAAAACTCGACGCAGTACACGGGTTTGCCGGAGTTCCCATCAGCGGACTTACAGAACTTGCAGAGTCTGTCCCCTGCCGGCTCCTTAAATATACGCCTGCAGAGCTTAAGAAGATTCTTTCAAAGAATTCTTTCTATTATAAAACAACCATACCAGCAGGAACGTATCCGGGCCAGAGTGAGGATGTCGACTCCTTCGGTATCAAATGTCTTCTCTGCGTAGATGAGAATATGGACGAGGAACTCGTTTACCGTATTACAAAGATATTGGATGAATCCATCCCTCAGCTGGCCGCCAGCCACGAATCTCTGAGCAGCCCTGACGCAAAAGGGTTTATCTGCAATGAACTGGCTGTTCCGCTCCATAAGGGAGCCGAACGGTATTATCTTGAGAAAGGTTATCTGGATGGGCAGTAATGTTTCCTATAATGAGAACACCCGATGGAGGTAATATCATCTTCCATCGGGTGTTCTCATTTCGTCTTTATAAACTTTCTCCTGTCTATATCTCATCTTTCACATATCCTGCCAGATTATAGGCATGATCTGAAATCCTTTCCAGATTGCTTATTATATCCAGGAACACGACGCCGGAGGACGGATCGCACTGACCGCTCGAAAGGCGCTCAATATGCTTATCCCTCAGTTCTTCCTCCAGCATGTCCACATCGTCCTCATACTGGCTGACCTTCCTAACATCGTCCATATCGCCGGTCTGCCTGGCGGCTATGGCGTGGGTGAAGGATTTGACCACTTTCTCACTGATGGCGCTCAAATCTTCATTTCCCGTATCAGAAAATGATACATTATGCTCCGCCATATAGTCGGCCTGCTCTGCCAGGTTCTCACAGTGATCGCCAACCCTCTCAATATCACTGATGCTGTAAAACAGATTATTGACCTGGAGCTTCTGGTGCTCCGTCAGTGACAGATTATTGACTTTAATGAGGTAACCGGTCAGCAGCTCCTCCATTTTATCTATATCTTTTTCATTTCCGTATACTTCTTTCGCCTTCTCCTTATCTCTGCTCAAAATGGCATTCGTTGCCAGACGGATATTATTGAGGGCTATCTGTCCCATATGCACAGTCTCCATCTGAGCCACCTCGATGGCAAAAACAGGCGATTCAAAAATACGCTGATCCAGGTGGCGGAATGCGGTCTCGATCTCTCCCCGTTCTTCTCCCGCCTCTTTTCGGCCTCTCCGTCCTTCACGAGCAGGCCGGAAATCTTCACCAGCTGTCCGGCAAACGGATATAAAAGAAGAGTGTTCGTCACATTGAATATCGTATGGAACATGGAAATCTGAACGGAATTTATCTCCGAACCGGCCATGGCAGGCCGGAGCAGTGACAGCGCGTACATCGCCACACCAAATATAACGGCACCCAGCGTATTAAAGGTCAGATGGATTGCCGCCGCCCTCTTTGCCGTCCGGTTGGCCCCGGCACTGGAAAGCATGGCGGTAAGGCAGGTTCCGATGTTCTGTCCGAGGGTTATGTAGATGGCCGCCCCCGTTGTAACAACACCGTTCATCGCCAGCGTCTGCAGGATACCTACGGATGCCGTAGAGCTTTGAAGAAGAGCCGTAACAAGGGCGCCGGTGATAATGCCCAGAATCGGATTGCGCCCCATGACGGCAAATGCCTTTGCAAATATAGGAGCATCCGTATAGGGGTTGATCGCATTGCTCATAAATTCAAGGCCCACGAAAAGAAGTCCGACGCCTATGACAATTTCTCCGATCAGATTATTTTTTTGTCTCTTTGAAAATACAATCAGGAATGTACCGATGCCGATACACAGAGGTGCAAAAAATGCAGGCTGGAGTACGGTAAACGCGTCTCCGAGCTGATTTAAAGAAACCATCCAGGCCGTGATCGTCGTACCGATATTAGCGCCCATGATAACGCCCACCGCCTGTGTCAGATTCAGAATCCCAGCATTGACAAAACCGACAACCATAACCGTCGTCGCCGCGCTGCTGTGAAGAATTGCCGTAATTAAAGCTCCCAGGGCTACGCCCAGAAGCCTGTTGTTTGTCACCATCCCAAGAAAGTGGTTCATCTTGCTGCCGGCTGTCTTCTGCATGCCGTCGCCCATGATGCGCATTCCATACAGAAACATGCCCAGCCCTCCGGCAAATGTAAACAGATTGCTTACATCATTTATTGACATATAAATATCCTCCTGTGCCGGCTTTTTTACAGCAGAAAAATTGCCGGATTAAAAGCCGATCGTTTTTATCATAGCACAGGGAAAATAGCTATTTCAAGCTTTTTGTAAAATATGTAAAATTTATGTAATTTTCAGGTAAACAGACTCGAATTTTGTGGCAATTTGTCGGAGCATTTAAAGGCCGAAACACAACTATATTTGACGTCCATGCTCATTTTGCAGCGCCGTTGAATAGACTTTTACTATAAACACTTAATAAACGAGGTATGATATGCTACATGAAATGAACCAGATGCCGGATGTTCACACCCTCAATGTGAATGACAATTTTAACGGCGCGCAAAACAACAGAGGCGTTGACTCCGATTTTTCCGTCATGCCCGATAACAACATGGTCGATCCAGGCTTCTCCGTTATGCCCGACAACAACATGATCGACCCGGACTTCTCTGTTTTCCCCGACAACGACGTAATCGATCCGGATTTCTCCGTTATGCCCGACAACGGCGTGATCGACCCGGACTTCTCCGTTCCTCCCGTATGGTTTCCAGGCGGCCCGGGACCTGTTATCCCTTGTGGTAACTGTCTTCCTATGCCGCAGCCGACACGCGGATTCAGCATCCGGTTTTTAAATGCTTCGCCCGTGCATTCAAATCTTACCATACAGGTCGATAACAGGACGATTCTCACCAACATGGATTTTGCCGAGGTCAGCCGCTACAGACAGTATTCCAGAGGATTTCACAGAATTACAATCATGGCTCCGAACGGCCTTGTCTACCTTCAGCAGAATATGTTCTTTGGGTATAACTCTACGATTGCCATTGTAAGCATCAACAACCGTATGGCCATCAACGCCTTCCCGGACGGAGGCTGCAACACATCCTTCAATACTTCCTGTCTGCGGGTCTGCAACCTGGCCTATGCAAGCGGCGCCGTCAATGTAACGCTGCCGAATGCTTTCATGAGCTTCACCAACACCCAGCCCGGAAACGCCGGAAGCTTCAGCAGGCTCCAGTCAGGAACTTACTCCGTAAACGTGGCAAGATCCGCCAGACCGGCAGTCAACCTGCTCTCTACCTTTATTAACCTCAATCCTAACCGTATTTACACCTTATATGTTATGAACTGGAACCCGTCACCAGACACAATCAGGATACTTCTTGTAGAAGATATGCGCTGAATATAAATCAAATCGAGTAGGAGGCGGTGATTAACCGCCGTCCTCTCACCGCGTAGCGTACCGTTCGGTACACGGCGGTTTCAACGGTTGACGATGCACAGACTGATAAGCTATGGCTAAATCAAAAAGCCACTGCTTATCAGTCTTTCTTTTGCCATATTTACCGCTACCGTTTGCGTGGTAAACCAATATCCTCTCCGGCTGTTTCCTGCCTGCCATGACAAATCTTCCGGCACTCCCATTTTCCGCAGGTTCTTCACCTTGGTTCTCGGTTTCTTCCATTGTTTCCATATACACATTCGGATTCTGTGGTATAGCCACTTATTGAGTTCTTCTATTCGGTTCTTCATTTCCGCAATCCCGTAATAATTCAGCCATCCACACATATACACTTTTATCTTTGCTAATGCAGGGCGTATGCTCTGAACAGACCTTCGGGAACTAAGGTCTTTCAGTTTTGACTTCATTTTCTTCCATGACTTTCCATGAACCCAGACATATATGCCCTTTCCGTTCTTTCCCAATGTAAAGCCAAAGAATTTAAAAGTTCGGATTACAAACACGCTGACTACACGGCTTTTCTCTTGGTTCACTTTCAATTTCAGCGGCCCTTCCAGATATTTCGTTGCTCGTCTCCAGCAGTCTCTGGCGACTCTCTCGCTTTTCGCCAGCAGCACGATGTCGTCTGCATAACGGACAAATATAACTCCCCGTTTCTGATACTCCTGGTCAAACTCATTCAGATAGATGTTTGCCAGCGGAAAGATTTCCTCCTTGCGGCGAACCTTCTTCTGTTTCCATGACTACTCCGTTTTCCACTCTTTAAGTACCTCTTAATCCACTGGATTACCCTTTCGTCCTCCATTTCTGCGCAGGATATTCAGGAGTATCTCATGGTTCAGGGTATCAAAGTATTTCGACAGGTCCATTGCTACCGCATGGGTGTATCCCTGCTCTGCATACTCCTTTACCTTCTGAATGGCATCCTTCGCACTTTTCCCCGGGCGATAACCGTAGCTGTTCTCCGAGAACAACGGCTCGTGGACCGGTGTAAGGCGCTGTGTTATAGCTTGCTGGAAAATGCGGTCTTTTACTGCTGGAATACCAAGCTTTCGTATTCCGCCGTCTGGCGGGAATCTCCACTCGTCTTACCGGGTCGGGGTATATTTCCCCCTTTTAATTCTCCCGATAAGCTCTTTCTGGTTTCCCTCAGGTATGCGCCTATTTCCTCTACGGTCATTCCGTCGATTCCCGGCGCTCCCTTATTCGCCTTTACTCTCTTAAAAGCTCTGTTGGGTTGCCCTTCTCAGTATCTCCTCCAAGAGTTCCGGCTGTGCACTGTCCCTTTCCTTCCATATCCGGCGGAAAGAACGGTGCGCTCTCACATACCCTTCACGTTCCGCGCTATCTCTTTGCGAGCAGCTGTCTTTGTTTTCTACACCCAAGATTCTTTCCTCCTTTCCCGGTTGTACTAAAGACTCCTATTGATTCGGTCCTTCGCCTAAGTGCCCTGCGGGTCCCCGGCTACTATGACCTCGGCTGACTTCTGTACGTTCAGCACTATCTTTCGATCATGGTTATCCCTTTCAGGACATTCCGCACAGACCTCCCCGGGTACCACACGTCTCTTTCTCTCCATCTATCTGCCACATTTACCATACGTGATTCCGTGTGGTTATTGGGCTTCGACTTGTTCAGCAACCCTCACGCATGGCCTGATGTGATTTCTGTCCGTCAGACCAGAGATTTGCCCATGGGTTAGTATGTTCCCCACATCCGGCTTCCTTCAGATTTCACCTCACGATGAACACCCTTGCCTTCAGCTATATCCTTCCCACCACCGGGCGGATTCCGGACTTTCACCGGTTAGAGACGTGCGCCGCCGGGCGCACTGATAAACGGGCGGCAGATGAAAATGTATTTTGCATTTCCCTCTGCCGCCTTTTGCCGAATAAATTATTATCTTTTCTTAAAGTTCTCCTTTTTCACGCCTGTTCAATATCTTCCGGATTAATACAATATAAACAGCAATACTCATCACCGTACCGCCAAAATCCGAGATAGCCTCGGTATAAAAGATTGAGGTTACGCCAAACAGGACAGGAAGTACAAAGACGCCTCCCAAATACAGAACCTTCCTGAACATGGACAGGAAGATGGCGACCGAGGCAACTCCCATTCCGGTAAATCCATCAACCACCACATACTGGAGTGCAAGTGGGATGATACCTGCCGTATAAATCCGGATTGCCCAGACAGTCAATGAAATATATTCTTCATTATGAGTGAAAATCCTGACAAAATAATGGGGCAGGGTCTGTGAAGCTATAAACATGACCGAAGTAAATACCAAGGCAAAACAGGCAATATATTTCTGGGCTCTGATTACCCGGTCGGTACGCCTGGCTCCGAAATTATATCCGAGTATCGGCTCCGTACCTCCCGTGATACCGCCCAGCGGCATCGTCACGATCAGCATAAAGCTCTGCACTATGGTGGCGCAGGTCAGAAGCTTGTCTCCCTCCGCTCCGCCATAATGCTGGAGAGCGGCGTTCAAGGTGATAATCAGCACATTATCAAAGGCAATAATCAGAAACGGCGTCATTCCCAGCACCGTTATCTTTCTGATAATTCTCCACTCATAACCGCCAAAGCTAATTCGAATCGGGACCTTTTTGCTGAACAGAAACAGGAGTACAAAGGCACAGGACGCCATCTGGGACAGGACCGTTGCCAGCGCAGCCCGGACCCCATCTCCAATACGAAAATAAATACGGGATCCAGAATAATATTAATAATGGCTCCCAGTGTAACGGATTTCATTCCCACCTTCGCAAATCCCTGACAGATAATAAACTGGTTCATCCCCACCGCCATCAGGGCAAAAATGGTGCCGAGCAGATAAATTGTTATATATTGGTTCGCATACGGAAAGATTGTCTCGCTGGCGCCAAACCACATCAGCAGATTATTTTTCAATGCAGCGCCCCGGCCGTTGTGATGACCGAAATCACGGCAAGCATCAGAAAGCTGTTGGCCAGTATCTTTTTCGCTTCTTTCTCGCTGCCCTCTCCCATCTTGATGCTCATGAGGCGGCGAACCGCCGATTCCACAAGTGAGGCAAACGCCGATATCATCGTCACGATGGGTCCGCAGAAGCCGACTCCGGCAAGAGCCTTCTCTCCAATCTCTGCAATATTTCCTATGTACATCCGATCCACCACGCTGTACAGCACGTTTACAAACTGGGCCAGCATGGAAGGGATGGCTATTCTGATGACAAGTCGCTTTATGTCGTCCTTGCCAAGATCATTTTCTATTTTCATTTCAAAGCCGCCTTTTATATCATTCTTACGTATTCCCGCTTAATAATGCACGGCAGGTTAAACCATGCCTGACATTTATATCCTGTTTTGGCCAAAAAGTCAATATATTTTATCCTTAATTTTATAGGATTAACTCCGCCGCAGTGCCGGTCTTTTTTATTTCATAAGAAAGTACTTCTGTGAAATAAAAAAGACCGGCAATTCAGTCCGGTTCTTTTACTCAACGGCAGGCTCTGGTTGTCGTCAACCTGCTGTTGAAATGATTTTCTGTAAGGTACTGCCGTCGGCAGAATCGTAACGGAGTGTAATGCATCAAGGAATTTCGAGTAACTTGATATTTGTGTTGTTACCCATCCGCTTTCAGTCTCCCAAACAGAAATGATTTTCATCCGTTCAATAAGTTAATGCGCTGCATACGCATTTTATTGCACGTATACCAAAAAAATTTTTATTTTTTTTGATATAGTCTATTTTAGTAGAAAAACGCCAATCCGTCAAGTTTTAGCGGACCATCTTGAAGAGATTCCCGTCTTTTGCAAATCCTGGTATCTGATAAAGAACCAGAATATCCGTGATTTCCCGGCTCTTTGCAAACTCGGCCGGCTTCATATTAAAATATCTGAGATCAATCATATATACCTCCTCAAAATGATTGATGACAAAGGGCGCAAAGGAATGTGCATAGGAGTCCTTAATTATCAGAAGTCTTTTACCCTTTGCCTCCACCCCTGCCATATTATTTACGATTTTCGTTAAACCGTGATTTCCGTCAAGGAAAACGGAATACTGATCTTTTTTTTCAAGCGCTTTCTTATTATACAAAGTGTCATAGGCCTTCGGCAATCCGTCATAATATACGTTTACCGATGTGGGGCTGCCGGAATAAAAAGAGTAATGGTATCCGGAACCAGAGCCACTCCCAGTTTTGACTGAATTGTTCCCTGAAAATTGTCTGATACTACAATCTCTGTAAACCTGTCTCTTCCCCACGGTTCAAATCCCGCCTCCCGCCCATACAGCCGGTACGCATACCAGGCCCCCAGCGTTGTCCAGTGGTGATCGGTTTTATAATAAAGCTGTTCTTCGCCAGCCTGATATTCCGACGCTATTTTACGGCATTCCTCCCATGCCTTTAAAAGCGTGCCTTCAATATCGAGAAAATTGCCTTCTTCCCCTGTTTTCTCCCTGATTTTATCACGTGCAATCCGTGCTGCTTCACTCTGATCGGCAGGAGCCGCAAAAGGCGGGAGTTTATCTTTCAGAATCTGAGATGCAGAAGGAACCAGCATGATCTTAACATGCTCTGCCCCAACCATAGAATTAAACTGTGCGGCTGCGTCCGACAGATAATCCAGATTCTCATAAAGCTGAGGTGTCAGCAGATTTTCCGGGTCTGTTTTTTCTATATAATAATGATCCTTACCAAAATAGACATCATTCACATCCTCCCTCAGAATCAGTCTGTCCGCGTTCGTCTTGGCAGCCACAAAGGTTTTTCTGAATGGGAACTGATCCGAGAGCCATGTCTCATAGTCGTTACCAAATTTACCGTCTTTAAACGATTCTATCGTGAAAACCGGTTTCTGCGCCAGATACCGGTTCTCCTCCTCCGAGAATGCCTTCTGGGGCATGACGGCGCTTAAGACGGACAGTAAAGCCAGAGGGATTATAAAAGCCGATGCCGTCATTATTTCTCTGCGCATAATGCTTACCCCCTCCCTAAAATCTGAAATACAGGAACGGATTGTATCCTGCATTTACCAGAAAAGCCGTAGACACCAGAAGCACTGCGGCAACAAAGATCGGTTCCAATATCGGCAGTGATTTTTTCTGTATATGCTCCCTGCAGAAAGCGATTGGCAGGGAAGTGGCCCCAATTGCCGCTGCGGCCATCAAAATCAGGTTCGTAAACAGAATATACAGCGTTCTTTCATTTACCAGGCTAAGCCCGGCCGCGCCGAAAAGCTGTCTGAAATACAGAAGCCCGGCCTGCATATCATCGAAAGCAAACAGCACCCATCCCATAAAGACAGCCAGCATTGCGTAGAGCCAGCGGATGAAGGCCGGGCACTTTTCCAGTCTCTCTTTTAAGAAAAACTTTTCTAACAGAAGGAAGGCGGCAAAGTATAATCCCCATAGCAGGAAATTCCATCCCGCGCCATGCCAGATTCCTGTAAGCAGCCAGACAATCAGGATATTGCGAAGCTGTCCGGCTTTTTTGCACCGGCTGCCTCCCAGAGGAAAATAGACGTACTCTTTAAACCAGGTTCCCAGGGAAATGTGCCACCGCCGCCAGAACTCAGTAATACTCTTCGATTCATAGGGGTAGTGGAAATTCTCCGGGAAATGAAACCCGAACATCCGTCCCAGTCCCAGAGCCATATCGGAATATCCGGAAAAATCGAAATATATCTGCATTCCAAAGGCGAAAATTCCGATCCAAACCATCAAAATGCTTCTCTGTTCCGGAACAATATGGATAATCTCGTTCCATATCTGCCCCAGCTGATTAGCGAATAAAACTTTCTTCCCCAGACCTGCTGCAAACAGGACGGCCCCTTCTGAAAAACCGGCCAAGGTCTCTTTCCGGCCTGTCAGTTCCCCGGCAATCGTACTGTAGCGGACAATCGGACCGGCAATCAGCTGCGGGAACATCGAAACATAGGCGCCGAATGCGATAATGCTGGTCTGGACTCCGGCCTTACCCCTGTATACATCAATAGTGTAAGACATCGTCTGGAATGTGTAAAAGGAAATTCCGATAGGGAGAGCAAGATTCAAAAGAGGCACTCCCTTCCCCGTAACAGTGTTGAATGCGCCGATCAGGAAATCCGTATATTTGAAGATTCCAAGAAGACCCAGATTGATCAGGACGGAGGAAGCTACAGCTAGCTTCGCCCCTCCCAAATTGCCCTCACGTTTATAATGGTCCACCAGCTTTCCGTGAATAAAATCAACGATGGTGGAAAAAAGGAGGAGCAGAATATACACAGGCTCCCCCCAACCATAAAATATCAGGCTTGAAACAAACAGTATTCCGTTCCGGTATCTGCGCGGTGCCGCAAAATATGCTAAAAGCGCTACCGGAAGGAACCGGAACAGGAATAACAGACTTGAAAATACCATATCCGGCTCTCCTTACATTTTATTTTATATTATTACGCTATTTGAAAAAACCGGCGATTACATCAACCGCAATCTGATTATTTTCTTTCGCAGATTTAAGCGCCGCATCTGCACCCTGCTCTTCCGCCTCCATATCGGCTCCCCAGCATGACAAAGAATACATAATCTCCATGCGTTATTACCTGGGATGCTTCCAGTTTAGTCATATTCATCGGATACTGGACAGCTTCTTCAATCTGTTTCTTTCTGTAGGCCTCCAGCTCCTTTGCCACATCCCCGGCCTTTCCTTCCTTTGCCTTGATTCCGACAAATGTCTCCACATGAACCGAAATCATCGGGCCTTCGGCCACATAGGAATCATACTGGTCTTTGGAAATGCCGAATGTTCCTTCCAGCATGGCTTCGTCAAACATCATGCCTGGCACATATTTCTCACCGTATGCCTCTTTTACAGCCGTATAAACCTTTCCCAGCAGTTCATCCGAGCTCTGAGCCGTCTCGCCTGCTCCGCCATCTGATGTCTCACCGTTTTCCGTACCGCCCGGCTCCTGTGTCTCCGGCTCATCACTGTCATCCGTGGCCGGTTCCTGTGTCATTTCCTGTGTTTCCTCTATCGTAGCTGGCGGCTGTGTCTCCCCTGCCTTTGGTGCGCAGGCCGTGAGGCCCGCTGCCAGTGCCGCCGCTGCAAAAATCAGTGTTCTTTTTTTCATGGTAAATCTCCCTTGTCAGTTATTTTATTGTTATTTGTATTGCAATGCACAGAAACAGCAAAAAGCCTGCGGCCTCTTGCCGAATCGGAATTTCTATATTATAATGGACGCACATATAAATTACAATAGAATTTTCGTTACGAATAGCTTACGATTTGCAGGAGGAGAAAGCCATGGGATTTGAATATGTCAGCAAACTGCCTACACCGGACGAGATAAAGGAACAGTTTCCGCTGGCGCCGGAACTGGCCGCAGTCAAGGTGGTAAAAGATGCGGAAATCCGGGATGTATTTACGGGAAAAAGCGATAAATTCCTCGTTATCATCGGACCTTGTTCCGCCGACAGGGCAGATTCCGTATGCGATTACGTTAACCGCCTGGCCAAAGTTCAGGACAGGGTGAAGGATAAACTGATTCTGGTTCCCCGTATTTACACCAACAAACCGCGAACCACCGGCGACGGCTATAAAGGGCTTCTGCACCAGCCGAACCCGGAGAAAAGCCCGATCTTTACGAAGGCCTGATCGCAATCAGGAAGCTGCATATGCGCGTAATTGAGGAAACAGGCTTCTCCACAGCCGATGAAATGCTGTATCCGGAAAACCTGACTTACCTCAACGATGTTATGTCCTACATAGCAGTTGGCGCCCGTTCTGTTGAAAACCAGCAGCACCGTCTCGTTTCCAGCGGCATTGATGTGCCTGTCGGCATGAAAAATCCGACCAGCGGCGGTCTCTCCGTCATGCTCAATGCCGTCCACGCAGGCCAGCACGGCCATGAATTCATCTACAGAAGCTGGGAAGTTAAGACCAAAGGCAATCCGCTGACCCACTCTATTTTGAGAGGTTCCGTCAACAAGCATGGCCAGTGCCAGCCTAACTACCACTTTGAAGATTTAAAGCTGCTCCACGAGCTTTATATGGAACGTGATCTGCAGTATCCTGCATGTATCGTGGATGCCAACCATTCTAATTCCAATAAACAGTACATGGAACAGATCCGAATTGTAAAAGAAGTGCTTCACAGCCGCCGCCACTCCGATGACATCCGCAATTTTGTTAAAGGTGTTATGATCGAAAGCTACATTGAGCCAGGATGTCAGAAAGTTGATGAGCACTGCTACGGGAAATCGATTACGGATCCGTGTCTGGGATGGGATGATTCCGAGCGTCTCCTGTATGAGATGGCGGACAGTCTGTAAGCGGTAACCTGAACGCTCCGCGCACAGGTCAACGCCATCAATCCAGTCAACCAGGGCCGGCCGGCTATCACCGGCCGGCCCTCGACATTACTGAACCGTGCTGTCCTCTTCTTCTATTGCTTCCATTTCTTCTATTGCTTCCATTTCTTCTATTGCTTCTATTTCCGGTTTTTTTCATATAACTGAAACAATACAAATCCTACCGTGCAGAAAACGCCGCCCAATGCCATTGAAATTCTCAGATCCGATTCCGCCGCTTTGCCCATAATAAGATTTATTAATACAGCCGTGGTATTCATGATAACCGCATTGAAACTAAGAGCGGTCGCGCGGTTACCGGTATTGATTACACGGTTTTGCAGTTCCATCTGGAGCGGTTGAAAAACACTATGGCTGATGTGCAGTATCAAAACGGCTGCAATTGACGGTCCCATCCGGCATGTTAAAGCCAGAATAAAGCACGCGAAGCTGCAAATCAGAAATAATGCCGTTCCCGTTTTTGCACGCCGAACCGCTCTGTTACCCGGGCCGAAGCACCTCCGAGCAGGCCGGATAACGTCATCACCATATATACCGCTCGCAATCATACCGGCATTCATACCGGAACGGACAAATTGCAGCTGGTTCAAAAATACGGTGATCGTCTGATGTGTCTCACTTAACAATGCAGATGCTAAAAGCAGAAAAAATATATTTTATTAAAGAACAGCCTTTTCCATAAATACGGCCCCTCCGTAAGCACAGTATGTGTTCTGCTCTCCTGCTCCTTCACATCCTGAAGTCCAAAGACCAGTACTGCCCCAGTCCATAGCTGAACACGGTCATCAGACCGGCAAGGCGGTAGTTTTCGCCTATCACGGCTGAATAAACCGCAGATGCCCAGAAGTCCTGCCATGCCCCAGTTATTATATATGCTAAAACCTTCTGCGCCCCGCCGTCTTCGCAGGATAAATAAAGTACGGCGGCATCCACGCCCGACATACCTGCACAGACTATGCCAAGCAGCAGCCGTTCTGCCAGGAACCAGCCAAAGCTGTCGGCCCTCCAGAAAATAATTTTAGATATAAAAAACAGGACGCTGCAGATAATCAATGTGCGCCGGTACCCGATTCTGTCTGCAGCAATTCCCCAGGGAAGCTCAAGCAGCACGGTCAGCACAAGAGAAATACTTTCAATCAAAGCTGTCTGAAAGACGGATACACCTGCCGCCTGACGGTACAGTACTGCAACCGGGCCATAGAACACCATGCCATGCAGACAGGCAAGGGCATACATGATCACCAGATTCTTTTTTATTCGCATAATAAACTGTCCCCTGTAATTTTAAACACAACAGCAATAACCTGCACGCTACGCGCACAGGTCATCACTCTTATCTCCATCATCGAAATACGTCTGCTGCTGATGAAATGTTAAAATTGCAGTTAAATCGGACGGTTCATTAGAAACTCCTCTTTTCTGTAGACATTTTCTGAGATCATGATATCATATTGCCTGCCTGTATACAACAAAAACTTCAGGCTCCTCGACGGTAAAAAGCGCTCTGCGGAATTTTTATTTATTCTTACAGTCCGTCCGCATGGTAAATTGTTTCCGGTATCGTGATCTCTACGATTCCCATAAATCCGGGAGCAACTTCATACTCATCAAAAACCAGAACCATCCGTCCCGCATCGTCTATATAGAAATTCTGATCCTCTTTGATTTTGTCAAAATCAGCTCCCATCTCATCATTCAGGAAATATACTTTATCTTCATCTTCCTGCATGTTTTTTTGCATCACTTCTTTTGCCGCATTACTCAAAAGAGTTACATAATCCGTGCCTTCCGGGAACATATCCTTTAATTGTAATATCTTATCGCTCTTCTTATCTATATTGTAAATTTTGACGGTCTGATATCCGCTTGCCATAATTTCATCCGTCTCAATCTTCAGTGTAAAGAACCGGTTATTGTCGGCCAGCACCTTATATTCCGTGTACACTCCCAGATGCGCTTCCTCTCCGTCCCTCTTCACGTCTTCCTCGAACTGGGCGATAACCTGGTTTGTATACTCTTCTACCGATTTGTTTACCTGATCGGCCGCATTTGAAATACCGGAATCTTTCGCAGCCTCAATCTGGGGAACCTCCACTTTTGCTTCCGAATTCTCATTCTGCTTTTCATATGTCCGGAATGTGACTACTTTTGTAATGGCCCCGATTACCGGGATTTTCCCCATAGCGTAAGCTGTCTGGGCATTTGTATTAGCCAGGACCGTGATGACGAGCAGAGCTGCCGCTGCGGTCTGTGTTGTCCTGAGCAGATAATGGACTGCCGTTTTTTTATCCTTTTGATTTCTTCTTATTCGATTCATTCTCGGATCCTCCTCCATCTTTTTGTCTGAGGCATCCGGCTCCGCTTTTGCGTCGTTACGCGCTTCCTGCATTGCCTGTATCACTCTTCCTTTCAATTCATCCGGTATCTTTATCTCCTGATATTCCTTTTCCAGTTTGCTCAATCTCTGATTAAATTCCTTATCCTCCGTCAGGAGTTCCAGTTCTTTTCTCTCAGTATCAGTTATTTCTTCCCGGCCTTTGTCCGCTTTTTTCATGAAACCGCCTCTCCTTTCATCAATTCTGTTTTCAATTTTTTCAAGCTTCTGTACAGAATGCTCTTAACCGTATTCAGGTTAAGTCCCATATACTCCGCTATCTCTTCCAGTTTCCACTCCTCACAATATCGGAGCAGAATAATCGTCTTTTCCGTTTGCTCCAGCTGTGCCAGAGAATTTATCGTATCAAAATCACAATATCTGTCTTCTTTTGAATCTTCGTTTTCCGAGTACAGGGGAAGTATCTTCTTTCTCTTTTCCAGTTCATCAAGGGCAGTATTGATTACGATCCGAAACAGCCATGTTTTCATATAAGATTCCTCTTTCAGCTGGCCGGAACTCTTGATGGCCTTGACCACACTTTCCTGTACCACATCTAATGCATCCGATTCATTTTTCATATATACAAATGCCATCCTGTACATGGATTCATAGGAAGCCAGAATTACTTCTTCCAGTTTATCCCGCATTGTCTCTTTTCCCACTTTTCTACTCTCCTTTCTTAACCTTTAGACGGTCTGAATTTCAGAAAAGTTTCAACTGCTATTATTTTTTTATATGATGTTTTTTGAGGTAGCGGCGTTACTGTTCACACAGGTGTTTCCGCCAGGTGTTTTCGTGCACATTTTGCACGAAAATCCCGAATTTCACGACGCGCCGTTTTTTGGCGGATTGTGAACAGTAACGCTCCGGCAGACAGGCCGCACCTTTTGTCCATATTTTCATATTCTACAATAAGACCTTTAAATATACCAGGTGTCTTTTATGTATATTGATGATAACTTTAAAGATTATGCAAAACAAGTCTGCACCTGCTCTCCTTATCAGGGGCAGTGTCACAGACCATGCCCTCACGCCTGCTGCCCTTCTGTGACAGTGGGCGCTACACTGACCGGAGTACCGGAAGCGCGCCAGGGTCACTAACTCAGGAACTTGCTGCAGGCCGGTTCTTAATTTTGAAATTCCGCGCGGAAATACCGGGCCTGCCGGTGCTACTGGGCCTGCCGGGCCTACTGGCTCTACTGGTGCTACCGGACCTGCCGGGCCAACCGGACCTACTGGTGCTGCTGGCCTTATAGGCGCTACCGGACCCGCCGGGCCTACTGGACCTTCCGGACCCACAGGGCCTGCCGGGCCTACTGGAACTACCGGCGCAAACGGGCCTGCCGGGCCTACTGGCGCTACTGGTTCCACTGGTGCTACTGGACCTGCCGGGCCTACCGGACCTACAGGCGCTGCTGGCCTTATAGGCGCTACCGGACCTGCCGGGCCTACTGGATCTTCCGGACCCACAGGGCCTGCCTGGCCTACTGGGCCTACTGGCGCTACCGGACCTACAGGCGCTGCTGGCCTTATAGGCGCTACCGGACCTGCCGGGCCTACCGGCGCAAATGGGCCTACTGGACCTACTGGCGCTACCGGCTCTACCGGACCTACAGGTGCTACTGGCCCGACCGGCTCTACCGGACCTGCCGGCGAAGCCCCAGACGATGTTTTTGCCTCATTTGCCACTTTTGCAATTCCATTTACCAACGCCACACAAATACCACTGGGAACGTCTACGGCTGATCCCACCGGGCAGATCGTCTTATCGGATCCCACCCATATTGACCTTGCTCCCGGATATTATTTAATTTCATACCATGTTTCTTCCATTCTCAGTACACCGGGATATATGCAAATCACACCATATTACAATGGAAGTTCGCATATTGAATATGGAATATACTTTAGAACCGCTTCAAATTATACAACCGCATATGGCTCCAACTCCATTATCATCGATGTTCCGGAGCAGACCCGTTTTTCCCTGACTTTTAACAGTCCTGTCACCAACACTGAAGGTACTGCAACTATAACGGTTGTCAAACTTAACAGAGCATCTCTGACTGGATGATTCACATGCCCTGTTAATCCATGCAGCAAATAACAGGCAGCACAAAAGCCGGACGGCTCTTTCCGGCCGTCCGGCTTTTGTGCAATTTCTGTCGGGATTATACTATATCACGATGTCTTTTTGAATATCATTTGCTATTATTTACGGCAGGTGCACCCTCTCATGTTCAGCACCCCCTCCATAACGGCCAGCGCGCATGCCACACCGTCCAGAACCGGTACTTTTACGTCGTCTTTAATCGCTTCATCTAATCCTGTAAAACCGGCGCACCCCAGTACGATAACATCGGCTCCGTCCTCCCGGACCGCCTGCCCGGCCGCGCGAATCAACAGTTCTTCCTGGCTTCCTGTCCACTCAGGTTTTGGTGCCCTGACAGATGCGAGAAATTTTTCCAGTCCGTACTGTTCCACCATACGGCGTTTCAGATAAGTGGTGGCGGAACTTGAGCCAACTACGGAAAACTTACGGCCAAGAAGCGGCGCCATCCTCATAGAGACCTCACCAATCCCCATCACCGGTTTCCCTGTTATCTCTTTTGCAGCATCCAGGCAGGGATCCAGATGGCATGCAATGATAAATCCATCATAATTGTCCTCCTGTTCCTTCAATAGTCTCAAGAGGTGCGGCCCTGAGGCCAGCTGATCCGCATAACTGCCGATAAAGGGAGGCGCCTCCGTGATGCGGCATACCTCTGCTTCAAATCTGTCTCCTGCTGCGGCACGGACCGTCTCTTTAATTGACTCCGTCATTTCGATACTGCTGTTGGGATTTATTACCAATATCTTCATTTCTCTCCCCCACTTCATTTTGTCCATAAGAATCAGTGTCTGATACAACACCCTGGTTCCCTTTTCTATCTGAGCCTCCGTCGTATATTCCCTGGGCGAATGGCTGATACCGCCTTCACTCGGAACAAAAATCATCCCGGCCGGTACCCGGTATATTATCTCTTTTGAATCATGACCCGCACCGCTTGACATCGTTACGGAGCGAATTTGAGGCTCTTTTGGCATACCTCGGAAATTGCATTGATAACAGCGCCGTCCAACATTCTCGACGGTTTGTCAACCTGAAGTTCAAATTCAATTCCAAACGGTTTCAATTCTTCCTCAACGCTGCCATATAGCTTCAGTTCCTCTGTAAAATGCTCTACCCTGACCGGATCCAGGTCACGCAGTTCCAGTAAAAGGACTACCTCAGAAGGAATTACATTATACATCCCGGGTTTTACCCTGACATCCCCCACAGTGGCGACAAAAGGATGTCCGTATCTGAGCGCAGTATCCCATATCTTCTCTATGAGTAAGGACGCAGCCCTCACCGGATCTTTTCTCAGCTTCATCGGCGTTGTCCCCGCATGGTTGGATTCTCCGGTTATATGAATCATATAGCGGGTAATTCCAACAATCCCGTCTACAATTCCGATGTCGCAGCCTTCATTCACCAGATATGCTCCCTGTTCAATATGCAGCTCGATAAATGCCCCGACCTGATTCATATCACGAATAGACCTTTCCAAATCACTGCAGTCCAGACCATATCGGGCCAGTTTTTCGCATAATCCCTTTTCTTTCAAATCCTGACGTCCGGTCATTACACGGCTGCCAAATGTTCCTCCCATTTCACTGCCTTCTTCAGCGTTAAATGCAACCACCTCAATCGGATGAGCCGTCTCCACTTGATAATCATTCATCATCCTGACAGCTTCCAGAGCAGAAATAATTCCCAGATTCCCGTCATAGAGTCCGCCTTCCGTTACCGTATCAAGATGGGAACCTGTCATAATCGACAAAGCCCCCCTCCTGCTTCCCTCTCTGCGTCCGATAATATTGCCCACCCGGTCTTTTGAAACCGTAAGACCGGCTTCCTTCATCATTGCGATTAATTCTTTAGACGCCATCTCATATTCCCTGCTAAAGCCCGGGCGGGTGATCCCCCCCATTCTCTGTTTTTCCGATATCCCCCGTCCGGTGAAGGCTTTCCATCAGACGTTCCATATTCACATCTGTCCGCATGTTTTTCCTCCTGTTCCTGCAGCATCTGCAAATTTCTTCTCCGGCTCCTCCTCTATTCTGTCCTTTTTTCCAAAAAATTCATCCACTGTCTCTTTGGGCGGCGCCGGAGTCATCAGACTTACTAATATATTGGCTGCCGTCGACGTGAAAATGGCCGGAAGAATTGGCATCCATCCAAATGGCTGTTTCAGTACATACCATATTACTGCCGTCAGTATACCGGCCAGCATACCGGCCATCCCCCCCTGGGCGTTTGACCGTTTCCAGGTAAATCCGATAATGATCGTCATAGCAAAGCATCGAGCCGAGAACGCCCACCATATTGGACTGAATCATCAGAACGGTGGAAGAATTAAACAGTGACAATACAATCGATATTATCCCAACCGTCAATGTCGTTCCTTTTGATATCGCCAGTACCCGCTCCCCCTCTGCATTCGGATTGATAAATTTCTGATAGATATCCCTGGTTGCCGTGGTTCCCGCCTGTAAAGGAGGCGCCGTGGATATGGCGGCACCCAGGATGGCGGCCAGCACGATTCCCCCTATCAGAGGACTCACCATTTCTACCATTGCAATTGAAGCCACCGTATCTGTCTGTACAATGCCCGGCCGGAGGATTCTCATTCCCAGGCCAATTACCATAAGCGGAAGATAAAAAAGAACAAAAAGTATGCCCGAAATTCCCTGGCTGTAACGCGCCGTTTTTTCGTCTTTACAGGAATTAAACTTTGTAATAAGCTGCGGCAGCCCGAAATTACCAATCCCCCAGGTCACACACCATGAAAGCGCCAGTCCTGCGCCGATACTTCCGCCGGCAAAGGATCAGAAGCGCCGGGTCCTCCGAGTAAAGCTAACCGGTGCAATTCCCAGAATCCGCCTGTCTTACCGAGAATGGCAATCATCAGCGCATATGCTCCAAAAAGAATCAAAACGGATGTCAAAACACTGGTCCATGCAACTGATTTCATCCCGCCCGTCACCGTAAAGGCCAGAAACACGATCCCCACAATTATCACGGACAGATACTCCGGAATCCCTGTGATCACCTTAATAATGGAGGCCGATGCAACCAGCTGGGCCATGGTAAACAGAACGGTTGAAAATAAAATTAGAACTGCGGCTATCGCCCCATGGGCCTTTCCAAACCGTCTGTCCAGGAAATCGGAAATTGTGACACCGCCAAACCGCCTGAGACGGGCTGCAAAAAATCCGGCAAACAGTATCGTACAGATTAAGGTTCCTGCCCAGTTCCACCAGCCTCCCCATCCGAACTGATAGTAATACCCCATATACCCGATAAAAGATACCGCACTCAATACCGTCGTAAAATATGAAGCCGCGCTGGACCAGACTCCGAGGCTCCTCCCCGCCACTGCCCAGTCATCGCTGCTTGATACTCCGCGTGACGCAAGCTTCCCAACAAAAATCAGCGCCGCCAGATAAAGCAGCAGAATTATCACATAAACCATAAATACCTCCTCCAATAACTCCTCCGAATATCACTCTACTTGTTCCGTCTGTCATTCCGTTTCTGCGTAATATAAGCCAAAATCATTGGAAGCAGGCTGAGAAATCCAAAAAAGAGCCAAAAAATCTTCAAATCTGCCGGTATAAAATCTGGAATCATCCCTTTTCCTCCTCATTTTTTTCTATATATGTTTCGAGCAGGTGTCCCCAGCCCTTGCTCTCCTCATCCACAATCCCGTTTTCCATAACCACGCGCCCTCTGACAACGGTCATCACCGGCTTTCCCTTCAGACTCCAGCCGTCATACACTTTGGCAATTTCCCTGGACTGTGAGTAATTTTGATTCTTATCTACCGTAAATACCTCATCCATGTCCACCATTACAAAGTCGGCATCCGCACCGGCGCTTATCACACCCTTTTTCGGATACAGGCCAAATGATTTTGCCACATTCGTACTCATGAGATCAACTGCGCGTTCCATCGATAACCTCTTTTCATTGACTGCGTTGAGCATCAGGGGAAGACGGAGATCCACGCCGAGGAAACCGGATGGAGCCACAAATATATCATCTTTTCCGCTTTCTTTTTCCGCAACCGTATAAGTCGCATGATCACTTCCTATAAAATCAACGGAACCGTCTCTTACATAATCCCATAATGCATCCACGTCTTCTTTTTTTCTAAGAGGCGGATTGCATTTCGCATAGGCGCCATGCTTTACCACATCTTCCTCGGTCAGGAACAGATACTGGGGACATGTTTCCATATAAACCTCCAGCCCCTCCTGTTTGGCCGATTTGATAAGCTCCATGGATTCAGGAGTCGACATGTGGCAGAATATCAGCTTCACACCGCAGTCCTTTGCAATCATCAGCAGCTTTCCGACTGTCTCATATTCCGCAAATTTGGGGCGGGACAGGCAATGGTAAATCGGGGACACTTTTCCCTCTTTTCTGAATTCCTTTATCATTTTCGAAATAATATCATTGTTTTCCGCATGGACCGCACACAGCTTACCCGTCTTGGCCACTTCGCGGAAGCCAAAATACATCTCCCCGTCATTTGCCATCGTAAGCCCCATGAATTCCTCGTCCCTTCCCTCCGGCGCATCATGGAGGAAGGTTTTGAAAGCGACAATTCCCGTCTCCCCCATTTCTCTGATTTTATCGGGATACTTTGAACCTGCCGCACCAAAGAAAGCAAAATCCACGACACATTTGTCCGAGGCATCACGAATTCTTCTCTCCAGGATCTCCTTAGAATACTGCGGCGGTTTTGCAATCGGATGTTCCAGGATCGTCGTAACGCCTCCGGCGGCGATAGCTTCGTCTCCGTAAAGAAGGTTCCTCTGTCCGGTCTGCCCGGTTCTCTAACATGCATATGGGACTCTATCATCCCAGGAAGCAGGTACTTTCCCTCTGCGTCTATCACTTTCTCCGCCTCAGGTATTTCACTGTCCGTGCATACGCTGGCAATCATTCCGTCCCTGACTGCCACAGCGCCTTGAAAAAAAGTCCCGTTTGTATAAATCTTTGCATTTTTGATTACTAAATCCGCCTGTTTCATTTTCTTCCTCCTAAATTACATCTGAATCGTTCTTTTCTGTCACCACATTCTTTGATTCTTTTTTGCATATGCTCCGGCCGAAGCAAATGTTGAATTTTTCCTTGCAAGGAGGTTTTTTTTCTGATAATATTTAATAAAATTTATAACTTATATAAGAATTATAACATCGGCTTTTTCTGATGTAAAATATTAAAACCTGTTCATAATCATCGGCTTTTTCGATATTTAAAGAAAGCCTGCTAATAAAAAGTCAAGCACTTTTGAAAATTTTGTGAAGTGATTTTATGGCACAACTCTAAGACCGCCTCATCAGCCGGTCAAAGCCGTAATAGACGGAATGATTATTCGTTTTGTTCCAGACTGCGCAGATGTGCTTTTACCTTGCCGTAGTAGATGCGGAGGAACTTATTCGCACCAGCAGTCATGTACACATAGTAAGGTTTTCCTTCGGAACGCTTCCGGTTCAGAAACTGGTAGACAGGTTCATTCTCCGGGGCATTCTGGAGCAGGGTGGTCATGACCTGGAACAGGGTCTTACAGACCTGCCGGTTCCACATTTGGAAGCTTTGTTGCTCTTTGAGTTGTGCGCCCTGACTGCTCCACACCGGGATCGACACCTGCAAAGCAGTGATTGCCTCCCGATGGGTAAATCTTGAAACATCGCCAATCTCAGCAATGAGCTGGGGACCGTAAGTTTGCCCACGCCATACATGCCCATGACAACCTCGTATTCTGGGGCGTGGAAGCAAGTGCATTCATCTCCTGCGGAGCTGTTCGATATGGGCAGAGGCAAGATTGAGCGCTGGATACTCTGCTGGATCAGAAGCTTATAGGACGTCTCCTTTGGGAACACGGCAACAAGCTCTTTAGAGGCGTTAAACAGTTCTTCTGGTTTGGAAGGCTGATAAATATAATGGTGTTTCCTGCAGAAAGCTTCATAGCGCACTGTAAAAGCTTTCAAGCCGGTTTTACGGACACAGTCCACATGCCAGAATGAGTAAGCGTAATCGACCCATTTTTCACTGCCATCTTCACGGGCAGGGCTGTTGAACAGTTTATTTACACCGGGGTGTATTATCCAACAGCAATCAGGTTTGCCTTTGCGGCAACCTTTTGCTTCATAAAGAAGCTGAATTGTGAATTTAAGGTTTTCAATTGGTTACGTGTATTGTCCATACATGAATACTGCCGCAGTTCAGCCCAGTTGTCAAGGGTATAGCGTGCTATCTTTTTAGCATCAGCAGGGTCAGATTTGACCTTGCGCAACGTATTGTTACCAAAGTTTTTAATCAGATGCGGATTGACGACAGTTACAAAACCCGGCATTAGAGGGAGTTAGCCATGGACTCATGGTATCTGCCAGTACACTCCATTACAATCCTTGTATCCCCTTCAAGTGAAGCCAGATAATTTGATAGTTCTTTTAAGGATTGGGGTGTGAGAAACATCAAAGGGTTTCTGACAATGACGCCTCGGGCTGCAGGACTGCGATGGTGCTCTTGCCCTTTGAGACATCAATACCGACAGCGTTGTACATCCTAATGTACCTCCTGAAAATGAATTTGCATGGTATCCAGCATTCCTCACTGCTTATTCAATCTCCTGGGGTATCAAACGGACATGTACAAGGACAGTCCAACCTGCATAAATCGACGAACCAAATGATAGGCTGGCTGACTGGCTTTCTTGCGGACACCTAAAGTGGTCCTAGGAGGTGTCGTCATACCAATGCCTAATCATTATACAGCAAACAATGAGAGGATTAAGTCCCAACTGGCTGTTGGGTACTGAAACCCTTATATATTAGGAGGAAGTGCTGTATGAACCCCAATAGGTGAGGCTTTTCTGTCTATCACCGAGACCAGGAACCTGTCTAAAGCTGCCGATAAACTGTTTGTATCCCAATCTACAATCAGCAGCCGCCTGACCAATCTGGAGTCAGAAATCGGAAGTCCTCTCGTGAACCGCGGAATCAAAGGGACCTTAACTCCGAAAGGCAACGAATTCCTTACCCTGGTCAGCCGTTATCTGGAGGTGGAAAAAGATATTAAAACCTGGAAGGAGAACTTGTCCTGCTATGAACTGAAGGTTTCAGCGCCGCACAGCATCAATTCTTTTTTATTTACCGGCCTTTACAGCCGTTTCTCCGGCAGCAGCCAGCTGAGACTTACAATCAGCACCCACTGGAACAATACCATTTATAATCTTATGGACAATTACCTCCTGGATATCGGCTTTGTATCCCGGCCGTTTCCATCCAGGAATCTTGTCACTTCGCCTATTTTCTGTGAGCCGATGGTTCTGGTCAGTGACCGGCGCTACTCCTCCTATCCGGATATTATAAAAGTGGAGTCGCTGTCCGTGGAGGGACGAAACTTATATTGACCTGGGAGTGGAATTTGAAATCTGGCATAACCAGAGCGGAGTCTATCACAAAACCAAAGGTCACTGTCGACCTCCGACCCTGATTGAGTTTTCTCAATCAGAACGTGCATGAGCGCTGTCCCGCTCTGTGTGGCGGAGATGATTAACCGCGACGGAAATATTGTCATCATCACAGAACCTGCCCGCCGGACAATCTATCGTGACCAGAGAAGCCAATCCCTCCGGTGCAAAGGCCGTCCGCATGTTTATCGAAGAAACAAAAATTTGTAGCGTCCATGCCCAGCGTGATTCCAATTGAGAGCCGCACCAGCGGTAAGCTCCTACCGCCGCAGGCATTGGCTCCATAGCGAGTGTAACGAGCTTAGTGAACAAACCTTCTTTAGAGTTGCGCTCCTTTGCGGAGCGGTTTTAATTAACAGGAGAACCATGTTAAATTAAATAAACAATGCCATATTGCAGTCAATTAAAACTGTAATATGGCATTGTTTATTTATAAAGCCCTAACTGTTATAACACCGGAAGATATCGAGGCAAAGCCGGCTCCCATAAATATTACAAATATTCCGATACACCATTTGAAAATATAGCCCTGGTACTCGGCCAGCGAAATTTCTGTCAGATCCATCAGCGAGGTAAATAAACGGCACCAGCGGAACTGAAATGGAGGCCTGATTACATCAGGGACAAAACCAATCTGGAGATCCGTAAACCATAGGCCAGGCCGTCGGCGCCAGAGGCGGCAGAACACCGTAATAGAAGGCGTCATTATTCAGAAGGTATGTACCGGGCGCACTGATCACGGCAATAATCACTGCAAAATAACGTCCCAAGATTCCGGAATTACCGATACAAAGGAACTGTGCAATAGCATTTGACATACATCTTCAGGTCCGTTCAGAACTCCCAGGCTCCGGCTCATCAGCGATAAACTGATCATGTCGGGTGCAAGCGAGCTGATTACCTTTCTCTGTGTTTTCTGCACCGGGTAATTAACCACCAGTGCGATTGCGGTACCTACACCAAACAGAATGGCGGAGGATGCCAGACCCATAATCAGGGACGTGATGTTGCAACCGTGAGAAGCAGGTTGAACAGAATCATCTTCGGACGTTTCCACTCCCTCTCCTCGTCAGAGAGCTCCACTGTGTTTACCGAGTTGCTGATATCCATAATCCCGAGCCTTTTGCGCTCTTTCAGTCCCAGATAGTAGGAAACTCCTATTACATAGACTGCCGACAGGGCCATTCCGGTACAAGCGGAGCCAGGAGCTCACCGGCGTCCAGATTCATAACGGACATAACACGGGCCGTCGGGCCTCCCCAAGGAATCAGGTTCATAATACAATTCTGAAGAATAATCAGGTTTGCAAGATAAATCTTTTTAATTTTCAGCCTGTTGTAAATCGGAATCATGGCCGTACAGCAGATCATGACGGTTGTTGTTCCGTCTCCGTCCAGGAAACGAAAGCGGCAAGAACAGCGGTTCCCACCAGAACCTTCAGCGGATCGCCTTTGCACCAGGCAACTACTTTGTCAACCATCGGATCAAACATACCGGCGGTGAGCATAACCCCGAAATACAGGATTGCAAACGTCATCATTGAGAATGTGGATGCAACACTTTTGATTCCGTCCATGGCATACTTAAGCGTATCCCATCCATAACCGGCCAGCAGTCCGAAGGCAATCGGCACCAGTATCAATGATGTGAACGGACTTAATTTTTTGCCATAATCAGCGCCATAAACACAACGATCATGGCAAACCCAAAAGCTAAAGACATAACATACTCCTCCTTTTTTATCGACTTCTTTTAATTTCTTGCCCATTGGCTTTCAGTCATACCCCATTTTATTCTGCTCTTCTTAATATCTCATGAAAAAGTCTTAAGAAACGTTCACATTTTAGTCAATTTTGGCAGTCTTAGCGGGAAATTAACGGTATCTTTTCATGTTTTTTTCTATAATGAAGATACACATTGAAAAAGAAAGGTGGATTATTATGTCAGATGGTACTGTTTTGATTGTAGACGATGAGCCTGCGATACGCAAGCTGCTGACACGGGTGGCTGCCAGCTGCGGCTATGAGTCTCTTACCGCTTCCAACGGACATGAGGCAATCGTCATGAGCCGTGACAGCAAGATTAATCTGATCCTGCTGGATATTATGATGAATGGAAATGATGAAGGGTTTGAGGTAATCCGCCGCCTGAGGGCCTCCGGAATGAGATACCAATCATCGTTCTGAGCGGCCGTACGGAGGATTTCGATACCTTGTACGGCCTCGATATCGGAGCCGACGATTATATAGGAAAGCCCTTTAATCCGGTGGTGCTGGGCGCTAAAATGAAAGCACTCATCCGCAGGGACATGAAAGCTTCCAGGCCGCTCCCTGATTTTATCACGGCCGGCCCGTTTTGCTATAACAGTATGACAATGGAACTCTTTAAAGATAAGCGGCCGATTCCTCTCTCATCCAGGGAGAATGTTTTAATGAAGCTGTTTCTGTGCAATGCCGGCCGTGTCTTCACAAAAGAACAGCTCTATGAGCATGTCTGGAACGGCTCCGTCGTGGATGCCAATACGATTATGGTTTACATAAGTCATCTCAGAAACAAGATAGAGGAAGATCCCAAAACCCCGGTATCTGAAAACAGTCTGGGGCTGGGCTACAAATTTTCCGTAAAATATAAGCTTCGGCTGCTGTCCTGCAATTTAAAGGTACAGCAGCCATTTTTTCTTGCATCGCCCACACTTTTACCATAGAATAGAAATATATATGTAAAATATTCATGAATATTCCGCCGCAGCGGACTTAAGCTCCTCTCCCGGCGGAAGCATACTATTCTTTTTTATAGAAAGAAATCGATAAATGCCGGATCATTTTAAAGATACGCAGAAAATACAGGAACTCCTCCATGAAGCTCAAATGGGGCTCTGGGTTTTAGAACTTAACGAAGGAAAAGAGCCGCGGATGTATGCGGATCATACAATGCTGGAACTGCTGGGTTTCAGTACGGAACCGGCTCCCGAGGAGTGTTACCGCGTCTGGTATGACCGTATTGACGCCGACTATTACGATTTTGTGCAGTCTGCCGTGGAACGAATCACTTCCGATGGCCGCGCCGAGGTACAGTATACCTGGCACCATCCAAAATGGGGAGAGATTTTTATACGCTGTGGCGGTAAACGCGACTTTAGCTATACTGAGGGCGTCTGTCTGAGGGGATATCATCAGAATATCACCAATACCTTTATGCTGAAAAAAGAATATGATATCATTATCCAGACTCTGGGCGAAAGTTATACCGGAATTTTCCTTTGCAATCTGGATGACCAGAGCTACAAGGCCATAAAAGTTTCAGGACGCCTTCAGGAGCTCTCCCTCAAATATACAAAATTTGGAGACTTTTTCCGTGTCTACTCTGCCGAAGAGGTGGCCGTTCCCTACCGCCCCCTCCTGCTCGGTTTGGCGGATACGAAGCTTATTTCCAAAAGGCTGTCTGACGGAGAAAAGCAGATCGAAATCATCTTCAGAGACATATTCGGCGGATGGAGACGTATCAAGCTCCTGCCGATTGACGGATATTCCTCCAAACACCTTCGTTATCGCCGCCTTCGACGAACAGGACGACAGGCAGCAGGCGCAGATGCGGGAAGATGTGCTTTCGACACTGTGCCAATGTTACTATTCCATCTACCTCTTTGATTTGGACAACGATATGGAGGAGTCTGTCTGGCAGGAAGAGTTTATCCGGAAAGCCGGGAATTTCCCAAAGGCAGTCTCAGTACTTACTATGATAAATTTATCCGCGATTATGTCTTCAGCGAGGACAAGGAAAAAATGCGCCGTGCCGGAAGCCCGGATTTTCTGCGAAACACATTGTCTGCGCAGCATCCGGTCTATGACATTGATTTCAGAAGGATTTACCCGGAGGGCCTTATCTGGGTCCGTTCACGCTTTAGTATTGCGGAAATAAAAGACGGCCGTGTAAGTAAAGTCATTTTTGCCAATATGCAGATACATGAACAAAAGATGAAAGAGCTGGAGGAACAGCAGCAAAAAGGCTGTATTTTGAATCGCAGAATATTATCAGGGGCCTGTCGGTTTTATCACTCCGTATTCTACATCGACCTGCTCACAGAATCATTCCAGCCATTTAATCTGATGGACGATCTGGCCTGCCGTCTCGGCAGCAGTACGGACTATGAATATCTGAAAACGGTTTATAGCTATTTCATTCATGAGGAAGATCGGAAACGGTTTATGGAAGAGCTGTCGGCTTGCGACATCCGCAGAAGAATTACCGGGGCGATATGATTTATGCTCTTGAATACCGCAGAAATTACGGCGGTGCCTATGGATGGATGCGGATGCATATTATTCTTGCGGAAAGCCGCAATGGAGTGCCTGTGAAGGTGATATTGGCAGCCCACAGCGTCGAGGAAGAGAAAGAGCAGGAGGAGCGCAACCGCAAAGCGCTGCTGGCGGCATATGAGGCAGCCAAACAAGCCAATGAGGCGAAGAGCAATTTCCTTGCCCAGATGTCCCATGATATCAGAACTCCGCTGAACGCCATCACCGGCATGTCCTCCATCGCCCTGTCTCAGGCCGAAGATCCTGAAAAGGTAAGGGACTGCCTGAAAAATAACGCTCTCCAGCCATCACCTCATTGAATTGATTAATGATGTTCTGGACATGTCCAAAATAGAAAAAGGAAAGCTTGAACTGGCAGAGGCTCCCTTCTCCCTGAAAGAGCTGCTGGGAGATGTGGAATCGATTCTCTCTCCTCAGGCCTGCGCAAAGAAGCAGGAGCTGTGCTTCCATAATCCTAAGTCACCCCACGACCATTTGTGCGGAGACGCCGGGAGAATCCGTCAGGTGTTAATTAACCTGATCACAAATGCCATCAAGTATACTCCTGACGGAGGCAGAATCGACATCGCCGTACAGGAGGTTTCCTCCCATCTTCAAGGATACGGCTGCCTTGTTTTCACGGTCGCTGATACAGGAATCGGAATGTCAAAAGACTTTTAGATTACATATTTGTCCCTTTTCCCGGGCAGAGGACGCCAAAGCCTGCCATATCCAGGGAACCGGACTCGGTATGCCCATTGCACTGGGAATCGTTACAGCCATGCAGGGTAATATACAGGTGGAGAGTGAGCCGGGCAAAGGCAGCCGTTTTACCGTCACCCTCCACTTGAAATTATTGGAACAGGAAGCAGCCCTTCTGTTAAAATCCGGCCCATCCTCAGACCAGCCGGACAACCTCTGTGACTGTATCCAGGAAATCCGGAAGGCAGCGGCAGGCAGGCGCCTGTTGCTGGCGGAAGATAACGAACTGAATATGGAGATAGCACAGACAATTCTTGGCGATGCCGGCTTCACTGTGGACGGAGCCGTCAACGGAGAGGAGGCGTACCGGCGTTTTCTGGATTCAGAACCGGGAACCTACTTTGCCATCCTTATGGATTTACAGATGCCCGTCATGGACGGTTACACCGCGCGCGCAAAATACGTTCCAGTCATCATCCCCAGGCCGCGGATATTATGATAATCGCCCTGACGGCCAATGCGTTTGCGGAGGATGTTACAAAGGCACTGACAGCCGGAATGAACGATCATGTTGCAAAGCCCATTGATTACCGGAGGCTGTATAAACTGCTTCTTCTGTGATAAACCGTTTATGCAAAGATATCGCTTTCGTGCAATCTCTTTATATCCTGGAATGAAAAACCCTGTGCCGTTGGCACAGGGCTAAATCATTAGAATTCGGATTTCAAAAGGTTAAAGGATTTAATTCATTTGTATCGTGCATTTATTATGTTTATAGTATAGCACGCTTCTCCGGAAAATGTTTGTATAGTCTTTGAATAAATTATGAAGACTTTCTTAATATTGCACTTTTGACTGCAATAAAAATGCCTCTTTTTGCATTATAGCAGAATCAGCACATAAATCATCCCTTTTTGAACATGTCACAGAAGTCGAAGGTGGCAAAGTAATCCTCCGGCGTCTCCGCCCGTCTGATCATCTGCACCGAGCCGTCCTCTTTCAGCAATAATTCTGCTGATTTCAGTTTTCCGTTGTAATTATATCCCATGGAAAACCCGTGCGCTCCCGTATCATGAATTACAAGAATATCGCCGATATCCACCTTCGGCAGCATCCTGTCAATCGCAAATTTATCGTTGTTTTCACAGAGGGATCCCGCCACATCATACTTATGATCACACGGCCTGTCCTCTTTTCCCATTACAGTAATATGGTGATAAGCGCCGTACATAGCCGGGCGCATGAGGTTTACGGCACAGGCATCTACGCCGATATACTCTTTATGTGTATGTTTCTCATGAATGGCAGTCGTTACAAGACACCCGTAAGGCCCCAGCATATAGCGGCCCAGCTCTGTGTAAAGTGCCACCTCTCCCATTCCTGCCGGTACCAGCACTTCCTCATAGACCTTCCTTACACCTTCGCCTATTGCAAAAATATCATTCGGCTCCTGGCCCGGACGGTATGGGATTCCCACCCCTCCTGACAAATTAATAAAGCGGATATCTGCCCCGGTCTCCTCTTTCAGCTTTACGGCCACCTCAAACAGAATCTTTGCGAGCATCGGATAATATTCGTTCGTCACCGTATTGCTGGCCAGAAATGCATGGATTCCAAAATACTTCGCTCCTTTTGCCTTCAGCACCTTAAATGCTTCGAAAAGCTGTTCCGTTGTCATGCCGTATTTGGAATCCCCTGGATTATCCATGATGTCATTGCTTATTTTAAACAGGCCGCCCGGATTATAACGGCAGCTGATTGTCTCCGGAATATGTCCTATGGTCTTCTCCAAAAAATCGATATGGGTAAAGTCATCGAGATTGATGATGGCTCCCAGCTCATCTGCCAGCTTAAATTCTTCCGGCGGCGTATCATTCGAGGGAAAACATGATCTTCTCCCTTCGAATTTCATAGCCTTTGCCATCATAAGCTCTGTAGTGAGGAACAGTCCGCGCCGCTTCCTGTCTTTTCAATATATCAATGATAAATGGATTGGGTGTGGCCTTCACGGCAAAATACTCTCTGAATCCCTTGTTCCACGCAAATGCCTTGTTTAAACGCTCCGCATTCTCCCGAATCCCCTTTTCATCGTAAAGATGGTACGGGGTTGGATAAGTCTCATTAATTTCCTTAAGCTTCTCTAATGTGACAAATGGTTTCTTCTCCATTCCATATTCCTCCCTTTGTATAAAAAGAGCCTGAACCGCTTCCGGAAACTGCTTTTCCTGAATTCGGGCCAGACTCCATTGTCCTGTAGATTATTTATACACTAATTTTGCAGATTAATCAACCGGTAATCTTACAAAAATCTCAATATTTCTTATCACCGCGCCGTATCGGTACGTAACAGTTCAGCCATGATGTATTCCGCGAGGTGTTTTCGCTGTTTTTTTCGAAAATCCCGAGTTGTGCGGCGCAAAACGGTGTTTTTGCCGTTTCTGTGCATCATTTGTTACGGTTTAGCTGAAGGCTGAACTGTAACATCGGTACCGTATCAGTCTACCTCAACAACACGCATAATATTTGTATCGGTGCCGGTGAGTGGCGGTTGGCATATGTCACCACGCCTGCCGTTGCTACAACAATATCTCCCGTTTTACAACCTTTTCTCCTTCAGCAGTTCAACAGAGGAGTAAATCAAAACGTCAGTCGATTCGGCGCGCTTTGCATGGTATGGTTTTACCCCCCAGTAAAGCTGCATCTGTCTCACGGCCGACATACTTGGTGAAAGCCCGGCTATAAGCGCATTAGGACGCCACTTGGAAAGCATTCTGGTGGTAAAACCGCTGATACTTGGAGCGACAATCACCTTTGCCCCCAGATCATGCGCTGTCGATACGGAAGAATAGCAGACTGCGTTGGAAATGTTCCTTACATTCTCGGCGCTGACTTTCTCTTCTGGTAGGAGAGATAATCAGATGTTTTTCCGAATCCTCCACGATCTGGCTCATCATTCTGACCGCCTCAACCGGGTAATGCCCCATCGCCGTTTCACCGGACAGCATCACCGCATCGGTTCCGTCATAAACGGCATTGGCCACATCCGTAACTTCCGCCCTGGTCGGCCTCGGGTTACGTATCATGGAATCCAGCATCTGGGTGGCCGTGATAACCACCTTGCATGCCTCGTTGCACTTGCGGATGATCATTTTCTGGATATAGGGAACCTTCTCTGCCGGTATCTCAACGCCCATATCGCCGCGGGCCACCATCACGCCGTCGCTGGCTTCAATAATCTCATCCACATTCTCAATCCCCTCCGCATTCTCGATCTTGGCTATGATCTGCATCGTGGAACCGCCTTCTTCTATAATCTGCCTGATTTCTCTGATGGCATCTGCATTTCGTACAAAAGAAGCGGCGACGAAGTCAAATCCAGCCTCAATTCCAAACCGGATATCATCTTTATCCTTGTCGGTCAGCGCCGGAAGTTTGATTTTAACATTGGGAACGTTAACGCCCTTCTGCTCTCCCAGCTCACCGCCGTTAGCTATCTTACAGACAATTTCCCGTCCCTTTATCTCGGCCACATCGAGTTCAATCAATCCGTCGTCAATCAGGATTTTGTCGCCTTTTCACATCCTCGGCAAGTCCCTGATAATTAATATATCCTCTCTTATCATCCCCAATTATCTCTTCCGTCGTGAGAATATATGTTTCACCCTCCTGTAAAATAACCTTTTCCCATCCTTCAGCTTTCCCGTACGAATCTCCGGTCCTTTGGTATCGAGGAGCGCCGCAATCGGAAGCTCCAGTTCTTCCCTGACGCTCTCAAGAATTTTAAAACGGCCCATATGCTCCTCGTAGTCCCCATGCGAGAAGTTAAATCTGGCTACATCCATACCATTCAAAGCGAGCTGTTTCATAATCTCCCTATCGTTGGTATTTGGCCCCATCGTACAGATAATCTTAGTTTTCTTCATCGGTCAATCTTCCTCCTGTCACCGGTTTGCATGTTTCTCACGTACTGTGTATTGCTATTATTGCCTCATTTCCTTTAAATCTTCCTCGCTGACATGCTTATGAGTATATAAATGATCCATACAATACTCAAGGCCGCCCGCACATTTGGAGCAGAATCGGAATTCCAGGTTCGGATCATCCTTTTCCGTTCTTCCGCAGACAGCACACTTGTGGTGTGTCAGAAGAATCTTCTGAACCTCAGCCTTTTCATCTGTGACTTAAATTCCTGTTTTCTCTTTACTTCCTTCGGATTAACCTGTCTGTAGTTTCTTGTCATCAGGAAGAAAATCACGAAATTGAGCATGGAGAGGCCGATACCTATCTTCGAAACTACTCCGCCAAAGAAGAAGTCATAAAGGAACTGCGCGCCGATGAAGATTCCCAGCCATTTTGCCTTAATCGGCAGAATTCCCATCAGCCAGAACTGAAGCTCCGGGAATGTGACGGCAAATGCCAGAAGCGCGATTCATTCAGATAATACGTTGTCAGCGGATAGGAAGTCCCCGTTACAAAGTAAATGATAAACGCAGCCAGAATATGTCCGAGTACACCCATAAAAAAGTATACGTTAAACCGGAACGCTCCCCATGTTCGCTCAAGTGTCGTACCCAGGGAATAGTACAGGTACATGGCAATCAGGTTAAACAAAATCCCCGACGCCGGAGGACAAATCAAAAATGTCACGACTCTCCATATCTGGCCGCTCAGAATTGCCTTAGCGTCCAGCGACAGATACAGATAATAGAACATCGGGTTAATCAGATTCAGCAGGATTCCCGCCAGATACATCATGATAATATAATACATCAGATTGCGGATCGCATACTTTCCGTATTTATATTCCAGATTTCTAAAAAAGTTCATAATTCACATCCTTCTCTTACATTTAAAGGCCGCTAAAAGGCCTTTGAATTTTAATTATAGATATCCTGGGCGTCTTTGTCAAATAGAGATTTAGTTAAGCAGGTGAGGACGCCGCCGGAACGGCCAGCGGACGGGGTGGCGGGGTGTGTATATGAGTCTTTCGTCCCGGAGGTTTGGCATCACTGGATGGAGAAGGAGATACTGTGGTTTTGTTTTCGCAGGGCGGAGCCGGAGAATGATATCCGGCTGGACTGCTTCTTCGAGGATAGCTCTAAAGAAGGAAGGCAAAGCCCCGGGTTACGGACAAATTCGCCCGAACTCCGAATGAGTTCGAAGCTCAAGTTGTCCCGGATTTTGCCCTTGTAGGTCTAAAATCCGCCCGGGCGCTTTGTCTCCCTCTGCCTAAGACTATCATCTCGAGCGAACGTCCTTCCGAATATCATTCTCTCCTTCTCCGCCGGAAGATGTCGGCAGTATCTCCTTCTCCCGGAAGGTTTTCGCCGGAACGAAAGACTCCGCCGGGTGTATCGGCCCCGTCCGCTGGCCTGCGGCCGCTGAGTGTCTCACGCGTTAAGTGCGGGGGGCGGACCTTGTCGAGGCCACTCAGTGCTACCGTGTGTGGGAAATACGATATGCCTTCAATAAGCCTTTTATAAAAAATGTGGAGGATTTGATATCGGCCTGCCGGAAACACGTCGTGGCCGCGACAGGGTCCTCCTCATTTAAGGTTGGAGGCAATCAGCGCCCGGAACGGACCATGTCCGGTGCCGCGAAAACTTCCGCCTGAGTCTTCCGTCCCTGCGATAACCTGAACCGGGGAAGTAGGCGGAATCAATTGCGGAGGGGACATGGGAGTCCGCCGGTGCTTAGCGAGGTCCCTCACGAGCTTAGCACTGCTGCGCACTCCAAAGAGTGCAAACGGTCCCCGCAGCAATTCATTCCGGCCGGATTCCCCCCTAACGACAACCTCCAACCGGGGACGGAAGACTCAGACAGCCCCCCTCACCACACCAGACATGGTCCGTTCCGGACGCGTCCTCCACACCTCAGTTAAATCTCCATTTCCACCCCAGATTAACCTCTTCTTAACATGATTTTAACATCCTTTTCTTCCCCCCGGATCAATGGGCAATATTAACGGAATCACACGATTCTTAGCGGCTTTTTAACGCATCGGATCAATTGTTTTCTTTCCTATTCTATGTTAAACTTAGGCCGAATACATGTGTAATACAAAGGAGGGAAGGGGTAAGCCCCGACTGATCATGAATTCTAAGAAAAGATTAGGAATCGATATCGGTTCCACCACTGTTAAGATTTCCATTATTGACGACGCAGGCAATATCCTGTTTGCAGATTATGAGCGTCATTTTGCCAATATCCAGGAGACCCTCTCCGCACTGCTGAAAAAAGGTGCCGGTCAACTGGGTAATCTGGATGTGGAACCAATGATTACCGGTTCCGGCGGACTGACTCTTTCCAAACATCTGGGCATTCCTTTTGTCCAGGAGGTAGTTGCCGTAGCCACATCATTAAAAGACTTTGCTCCCCAGACCGATGTCGCCATCGAACTCGGCGGAGAAGATGCTAAAATTATTTATTTCACCGGTGGTATCGATCAGCGGATGAACGGAATCTGCGCCGGGGGGACCGGCTCTTTTATTGACCAAATGGCCTCCCTGCTTCAGACAGACGCATCCGGACTGAACGAATACGCGAAAACTATAAATCAATCTACCCGATCGCCGCGCGCTGCGGTGTATTTGCAAAATCGGATATCCAGCCCCTCATCAACGAGGGCGCAACGAAAGAAGACCTTTCCGCCTCTATATTCCAGGCGGTCGTGAACCAGACAATCAGCGGGCTGGCCTGCGGAAAGCCGATCCGCGGCACCGTGGCCTTCCTGGGAGGGCCGCGCATTTCCTGTCAGAGCTTCGTGCATCCTTTATCAGGACATTGAATCTGGGGGATGAGCAGATTATCGCTCCGTCGCACTCCCATCTCTTTGCCGCTGTAGGCGCTGCCATGAATTCAGAGGGTAAAGTGACCGCCAGTCTGGAGAGCCTGATGGAACGCCTCTCCCACGGCATTAAGATGGATTTTGAGGTTAACAGGATGGAACCTCTCTTTGAAAATGAAGAGGCTTACGCCGAATTTACCAGACGCCACGAAAGCCACAATGTCAGGAAAGCGGATATCTCCACTTATGAGGGAAACTGCTATCTGGGAATCGACGCCGGTTCCACCACTACAAAGGTGGCGCTTGTCAGCGAAGACGGCGCCCTGCTGTACCATTTTTACAGCAATAATAACGGCAGTCCGCTGGCTACCGCAATCCGCGCAATGAAGGAGATACACGATGTCATTCCCGAAAAGGCCAATATCGTATACTCCTGTTCCACCGGCTACGGTGAGGCGCTGCTGAAAGCGGCGCTGATGCTGGATGAGGGCGAGGTTGAAACCATCTCCCACTATTATGCGGCGGCGGCCTTTGAACCGGATGTGGACTGCATTCTGGATATCGGCGGACAGGATATGAAGTGCATCAAGATTAAAGACGGCACCGTCGACAGCGTACAGCTTAACGAAGCCTGCTCCTCCGGCTGCGGTTCTTTCATTGAGACTTTTGCAAAATCCCTGAACTACAGCGTTATCGATTTTGCCAAAGAGGCTCTGTTTGCCAAAAATCCTACCGACCTTGGAACGAGATGTACTGTTTTCATGAATTCCAATGTAAAGCAGGCCCAGAAGGAAGGAGCCACCGTCTCCGATATTTCCGCCGGTCTCGCCTATTCCGTCATTAAGAACGCATTGTTTAAAGTAATTAAAATAACAAGCGCTGAAGACCTTGGACACCATGTGGTCGTTCAGGGAGGCACTTTCTACAATGATGCCGTCCTCAGAAGCTTTGAGAAAATCGCCGGCTGTGAAGCCGTACCCGATATAGCCGGTATCATGGGCGCATTCGGCGCAGCACTGATTGCCAGGGAGCGCTACGACGGTTCTAAGACTACCACAATGCTCTCAATCGACAAGATCCTGGGCCTCACCTATGAAACGAACATGGCCAGATGCCAGGGCTGTACCAATCACTGTGTGCTCACCATCAACCGCTTCGACGGCGGCCGTCAGTTTGTAACCGGCAACCGGTGTGAGCGCGGTCTCGGAGGCACGAGGGCCAAACGTGATGTTCCCAATCTTTTTGAATATAAATACCACAGAATGTTCGATTTTGAACCACTGACGGCCGATATGGCCCCGAGGGGAACCGAAGGAATCCCGCGTGTTCTCAATATGTATGAGAATTATCCGTTCTGGGCTGTTTTCTTTAAAAAACTGGGGTTCAGGACCGTCCTGTCCCCCCAGTCCACAAGGAAGATTTACGAGCTGGGAATTGAAACCATACCGAGTGAATCCGAGTGTTACCCTGCAAAACTGGTACACGGGCATATCCAGTGGCTGATAAAGCAGGGCATTGAATACATATTTTAACCCTGCATTCCGTATGAGCGCAACGAGTCCCCCGACGCAGGAAATCATTTTAACTGCCCGATGGTCACCTCCTACGCTGAAAACATCAAGAATAACGTCGAGGAGCTTACCGAACATAAAGTAAAATTCAGCAATCCTTTTATGGCTTTTACCGATGAGGAAATCCTGACAAAGCGTCTGGTGGAAGTATTCCGTGAAGACTTTTCCATCCCGGAAGAAGAAGTACGCATGGCTGCAGGGGAAGGCTGGAAGGAACTGATTGCATCCCGGAAAGATATGGAGAAAAAGGGCGAAGAAACCCTGAAATGGCTGAAGGAAACAGGCAGACACGGAATTGTCCTCGCCGGCCGTCCATATCACGTGGATCCCGAAATTAACCACGGCATACCGGAGCTTATCACTTCCTACGGCTTTGCCGTACTGACAGAGGATGCCGTTTCACATTTGGGAAAGGTGGAGCGTCCTTTAATTGTCACGGACCAGTGGATGTACCACTCCAGACTGTATGAAGCCGCCTGCTTTGTAAAGTCACAGCCAAATCTGGATTTGATTCAGCTTAATTCCTTTGGCTGCGGACTGGATGCCGTGACTACGGACCAGGTAAATGAAATATTAACCCGTTCCGGCAAAATTTACACCCTGCTCAAAATTGATGAAGTCAACAATCTGGGAGCTGCCAGAATCCGTGTGCGTTCCCTGATTTCGGCAATTCGTGTAAGGGAGATGAAGCACTACCGTAAACCTGTCGTATCAAACGCGTACAGCCGCGTCTTCTTCACCAAGGAGATGAAAAAGGATTATACCCTGCTCTGCCCGCAGATGTCCCCGATCCATTTTGAACTGATTGAGACGGCGGTCAGAAGTTTCGGCTACAAGCTGGAGGTTCTGCAGAACTCCGACCGCAGGGCCGTCGATACCGGACTGAAATACGTTAATAACGATGCCTGCTATCCATCCCTGATTGTAGTGGGCCAGATCATGGATGCCCTGCTTTCAGGCAAATACGATTTAAACCGTACGGCCATTATCATGAGCCAGACCGGCGGTGGCTGCCGTGCATCCAACTATATCGGATTTATCAGACGCGCGCTGGAGCGGGCCGGGATGCCACAGATTCCCGTTATCTCGCTCAATGCCAACGGTATGGAGACGAATCCGGGCTTTAAGATTACGCTGCCTCTGATAACAAAAGCAATGCAGGCCGTGGTATACGGGGATCTCTTCATGCGTGTCCTGTATGCTACAAGGCCATATGAGGCAAAACCCGGTTCTGCCAATGCGCTCCACGGCAAATGGAGGGACATCTGCCAGAAATCACTGTCGCGGCGCGCACCGACGATGCTTGAATTTAACAGAAACATCCGGGGCATTATCAAAGATTTCGATGAACTCCCGCGGAAAATGTAACGAAACCAAAGGTGGGAATTGTCGGTGAAATTCTTGTGAAGTTCTCCCCTCTTGCCAATAACCATGTAGTGGAACTGCTGGAGGCAGAGGGCGCAGAGGCCGTAATGCCGGATCTGCTGGACTTCCTGCTCTACTGCTTCTACAACAGCAACTTTAAAGCAGATAACCTGGGCGGAAAGCGCTCTACCGCATATCTTTGCAATATGGGCATTTCGCTGCTCGAATATTTCCGCAGGACCTCCAGGAAAGAACTGGAACGGAGCGTCCACTTCCTGCCCCCTGCCAAAATCAATGATCTGGCATCCATGGCAGAACATTACGTATCCATCGGTAATCAGACAGGCGAAGGCTGGTTCCTGACCGGAGAGATGCTTGAACTTATTAAGAGCGGTACAACTAATATTATCTGCACCCAGCCGTTTGGCTGTCTCCCGAATCATATTGTGGGCAAAGGAGTTATCAAGGAACTGCGGAGCAGCCACCCGGAAGCCAATATTATCGCCATCGACTATGATCCGGCGCCAGTGAGGTAAATCAGCTCAACCGTATCAAGCTGATGCTGGCAACGGCCCAGAAAAATCTTAATACAAAGGTAGATGTTTCATGACAGAACATCTCACCGTCTTCAAAGAGGAGGCAGTGAAAACGTTATAATCGTTTTTCACTGCCCCCCTTTTTTACCGATGCTTCCTGAATCGGTAACTTTTTACTTACATTCTTCCAATTTTTTGCTGACATTTTCTTAAGGCATGATATAATGGACGGAGATATTTACTATGTCCCGTTTTCATGGCGACAAATACGGAGGGTTGAAGGATGCGATTCAGGACTATTATCTGTACCGCACTGTTGGCGCTGACATTCTCTGTCACCGCATTCGGTGCTGAACATACTGCCCAGGTTGTAAGCTTCGGTCATAGCGTTGATACCGATGCGCCATTGAACTTACCGGTTCAAAGGTTATTACAGACGATTTTTCTTTTAAAATGCCGGACGGTTGGTCGGGTAACTGTGTTATGGTAGCCGACGGTTCCAGTTATGAGATTTATAATAAGACTGCATATGAAGAAGACGGCTCCGGCCTCCTCTTTTCCATCATCTGTTATGAAGATGTCGATTATCAGGATTTGAAAGGTTGTTCCATCCTTGGTTTTTATGGCAATAAGACCTACATATTGGAATCATGGTATGACGAATTTCTGGAAGACACGACTTCCAGGGAATATAAAGCATGCGCTGAGGCTTCCAAAGTTCTGAAAAAAAGTTTTGTATCCATAGTGAAAGAACCGACAGAATAATCTGCCGGTTCTTTTTGGTTTAACAGGAAATGTCTCCTGTTAAATAAAAACCGCTCCGCGGAGGATCGCACTGCGGCGGCAGGGAATAATGCCGCCACAGCGACCCGCCGCAGACTTAGCTTATCAGCTAATTCCCTTAATGGCCCACTGGTATGAAGCCACCGCCTGCTTATAGGCAATTTCAGCACTTTTATAGGCGGCTGCAGCCGAATACCATTCCGCTTCTCCGGACAGCCAAGTGCTTTTATTTATCATACCGGCCCCGTATTTTGTCTTAACCGCACCGTAATCTTTTTCTGCAGCCGCATAGGAGGCGCCGGCTCCCTCATAAAGCTGCTGCGCTTCTATTACAGCCCGGTACAATTCATCCATTGCCAGACCGGCCGCTCCTTCCGCCTCATATAGCTTTGCTGTCTTCTCAGCTTTCGGGCAGTGTCTCCGGTCGCTGTGCTCTTCTTGATTGATTTGACTTCGGGATCTGCAATTACCGCTTTCGCTTTATCGCTTTCCAGGTTCATCTGTTCAAGCTCCCTGGATGTCACGGCCGGAATTTCCCCAATCTGAACCGTTTCAGCATCTCTGCCGATCAGAATGGCAAGCTGGCGTTTCAGCTTATCTGCACTGTCCCGGGCAGACTGCAGGGATGCCTGGGCATTTAACAGACTTTTCTCAGAATCCAGAAGCTCTGTTTCTGTAATAAGGCCTGCCTGTCTCCTGGCTGACGCCAGTTCATAGGCGGCATTTTGAGCCTCCGCCCTCTTTTCGGCTGCCCTTACCTGGTACTCCATCTTCTTAAATGAGTACATCAGCGTCTGCGCCGATTTTACGAGACTGTTGATTGTCCGGTCCAGGGATGCCTGGTTTGTGGCGGAATTGAGGGAATTGATGCTTCTCTTCATCTGAGCAGCCGACGAGGACAGAATCTGTGCATTCTGTTCATAACTTTCAATCAGGGCCGCATCCGCGCCCTCATCCTCCAGTTCATCGGCTTTATTTAACATATCCCGTTTGGCGCTTACCAGAGAATCGTATGCATCCTGGTAAACCTCCAGCCTGGTTTCATAGCTCTTCTGCGAGTTGACGGCACTGCTGTTGCCGGTCCGGATAAGTGATTCCAGCTCTTCATATTCAATCAGGCCGTCATTCAGATTTTCCTCACTGATTGATGCGGTAACGGTTTTTATCTCCTCCTCTTCATTACCGGCTAACGCCGGGCCCTCAGCCTCCCCCGGTTCTTGAAGTCCTGATATCAGCGGGCCGGACGCCTTCGCCGGAAACTGATACAGGAGGCTGAAAGCAGTTGCGCCGCCGCCGCCCAGCCTGCGATTTTGCGAATCTCCATTCTGCCTCCTCCTTATACTGTCGATGCCAGACCGTCCACTGCCCAGCGGTAAGACTGCTGCGCCTCCAATAATGTCATGGCAGCCGTTTCTTTCTCCGTTACAGCATTGTTATAAGATATCTGCCGGCTCTGATATTCATTCAGGCTCATAGTCCCGGCCGCTCTTTTGCGTTCGGCCGCCTGCATGGTCTTTTCCTCCAGCTCAAAGCTTTTTACGGTCTGGGCATACTGGGTTTCTGCCAGCAGGAGACTCTGCCAGGCTGATTTCACATTGGCCTTTACCGCCTCCTCACTGCTTTTTAACGTTTCCTCGTACTGCCGCTGCGTGGCGCCCTGCCTGGCATTCTTTATCTGCCTCGACAAAATTTTGATGTCATAATTGTTTTCAACTGCCTTTACCAGATCCTCGTCGAGATTGACAGAGCTGCTCATCGCAGGCTCCGGCTCCGGCAGTTCTCCTATCTCAACCTCGTCCCCATATTTCCATCCCAACATCAGACAGAGATTCTCCTTTGCCGATGCAACCGCGCTTTCAGCCGATGTAATGGCCGCTTCCGCCTGCATAACCGCATCCCTGGCGCTGAGGACGGCAGACTGCGCCGCTGTTCCCGCCGCTGCCTGAAGCCGTGTCGTCTCATATGATTTTTCTGCTGTTGTTTTAGCGTTTCTGCTGCTGTCCAGCGAAGCCTGCGATTTCCAGTAAGTAATCATAAGAATCTGGGCAGACTGGACAAGTGATTTTTCCGTCTTATCATAACCCCATTTCACCACATCGCCGTCGGTGACATTTTCGTCTCCCCTGTCGATCATCTGCTCCGCCTGAAGCTCGCTGCTCTGTGCCGCGGCCAGTCTTGTACCGTAGTTGGCATCATCCGAATCCGGATACTCAATGCCGGCATAAATTTCGTCGGCTGTATCATAATAGGTCCGGGCTACTTCGTCGCTGTCCTTCCCCTTATAATCCTCATAGGCAATTTGGTTGCTGAGAACGGTGCTGTTGTATTCATGTATCAAATCGCCAATCTCATCATATTCCAGTTTATTGTCCCGCAGGGAATCCCATTTTTCCTCCGTATACGCAAATGGCGGACTGGCCGCCTGCGCCGCCTGCGGGACGGCGAAAGAGATTATGGCTGTTCCCGCCGCCAGAACACAAAACCGTGTCTTTATTTTATTGCTTTGCATAACCGGTTTTCCTTTCCTCAAGTTTTTATTAACCATCCGTCGCAATCTAACCATTTTAATCAATATCCTGGAATTCCTCTTTCGGTCTACGGCTCAACAATCCGTAATAAACCGGCAGCATAAACAGGGCCACGATAACGCCGACCGCCAGGCCTCCAATATCTACAATCGCTATACCCTGGGTTGTTGAACCGCTGCTTCCGATTGCCAGGGCCATCGGGATCATGGACAGGATCGTCGTCAGGCTGGTCATCAGGATCGGCCTGATACGCGTAGCGCCCGCCTCTACCAGGGCCGTATGTAAATCCATCTCCTGCCGGTACTGGTTCACCGTATCCACGTACAGGATACCGTTATTTACGACAGTTCCAATCAGGATCAGGAAACCGAGCAGGGTTGTCATACTGATTGTGACGACCGTTATCTTCAGGAAACCGAAGGAACCGACAAGGCTGAACGGAATCGTCGTCATGACCATCACCGAAAATTTTACGGATTAAAACTGGCTTGCCATGACGACAAACACAAGGAACACTGCAATGGCGATTGCCGAATACAGGAGCCGAACTCCTCCTGCATCATCCTGTCCCGGCTGTTAGTTCCCAGGCTGATAGTTCCCGTCAGGTTAGGCGATATCACTTCACTGTCGATTGCCGCTTTTGTATTACCGCCTGTATAATCTCCGCTGATAGTAATCTCATACGCTTTGTCTGTCTTTGAGATAGAGGACGGGCTGTCTTTGAATATGACATCGGCCACCTGGGTAAGGGCAACTTTTGGCCTTTTGAATCCGTCAGTATAATATCCTTAACCTGATCCACAGTCCTGTACTCATCCTCCGGATATTCCACCTGCACGGATATTTCTTCACCGTCCACCTTGAGCGTGGCTGCCTCCACACCGCTCAGCATCTGGTTGATCGTTGAGCCGATGGCGGAAGCCGTCAGTCCGTGGGCCTTGGCCATGACCGGATATACTTTCAGTGTAACGATCGGAGCATTATTTTCGATACTGGAGTGTACGTTGATAATATCGTCCCTCTCCGTCATCTCCTTCACAATCTTATCGCTTACCTCTTTCAGCTCATCATACTGGGTACCGTGCAGCAGCACTTCATATCCCCTCTGACCGCCCATAAAGCTCATCGAGGTGGAGGCCGATACATCGATGGTACAGTTCTCTATGCTGTCCATTTCTTTCTGCCACAGTTCGGCCACATCTTCCGTATCCATTTTTCTTTTATCCTTCAGATAGGCCGTAATGGCCACTGGCTGTTGAAACGCGCATATAGGAATCCACATTTTCATCCGCCGCCACAACTGCCTCCGCCTGCTCCAGGGCATCATTTACTTTTTCCTGCAGAAGACCTAGCCGCGTCTCAATGCTGACGCTGACCGTTCCCGTATCATCGGATGTCATCAGTTCTGCCTGCATCCCCGACGCCAGATAGACGGTAGCCGCCAGAATGGCAACAGATGCGATCATAACCATACCCTTACGTTTTAACAATTTCTCCATGACCTGTCGGTAGAATCTCTGAAAACGCTCAATCGGCAGGGACATCACCGCCTTTTGTGTTTCTGCCGGCTTGTAGAACAGATAACAGAGCGGCACGATTGTCACAGCCGACAGCAGGGATGCCGCCATACAGAATACAACGGTATAGCCAAGTGGCTTAAACATCTGCCCTGTCATGCCCTGAATACCTGCCAGGGGCAGGAATACAACGCAGGTGGTGATCGTGGAGCCGATAATTGAATTACCCACAAGCGCCGTCCCCTCAAGAGCCGCCCTGCTGTAGCCCAGTATTCCTTTGTCCCTGCTTCCGGCCGTCGCTCTGAAACAGCTTTCCAAAACCACAATCGAGTTATCCACCATCATTCCGACGCCGAGAACCAAAGCACTCATCGTGATGACGTTCAGGGAGAATCCGGCGGCAGTAATTGCAATCAGCGACATCAGTATGGAAGTCGGAATGGAACTTCCGACAATCAGTGACGCTTTATAATCTCCGAAAAACAGGAAGATAACTATCATGGATATGATAACGGCCAGCACCATGGTGACGGCTACATCCATCAGTGAGTCGAGAATGCTCTCTGATGTGTCATTTGCCACGTTGATGTGCAGGTCTTCGTCCCCGGCTTCCAGTGTGGCGATGACGCTTTTTACCGCACTCGAAACCTCCATTGCCGTATTGCTCTGCTGCTTAGTAATAGAAAGGGATATCGTCTCCTCCCCGTTATAGCGGGAGACGCCTCCCTGTCTTCCTTTGCCTCATAGATATTGGCTACATCCGACAGCATAACCAGCTCTCCGGTGGCGGTAGCAATTGGAATATCCGGCAGTTCCCCGACCTGCTCCGTCTCCAGGGATGTCGTCACAGACAATTCCAGGTTTCCTGCCACGGCTTCTCCGGAGGGATATGCCAGATTGGCCGTGCTGATGGCCGAGGTTACGTCGCTCATGGTCAGACCGTACTGCTCCAGCTTTTCGGACAGCAGCTCTATTTTTATATATTCGGAAGAACCGCCCATGGCGCTGACCTCCGCTACGGATGATATTCTCTCAAATTCGGGGACTATATTCTGATCCACATAGTCATAAAGATTTTCCTGCCTGGAATGGCTTATGGAAAGCATCATCGTGGTCCCGGCATTCATGCTCATCTCCATGATGGAGGTGTCCACATCGTCGGGAATGTTCCGTTTGGCATTCTCAAGCTTCTTTTTCAGGTTGTCATAGGCCTCATCCATATCGGTTCCGTAATCGTACTCCAGCATTACCATGGCACTTCCGTCACTCGATGTGGAACTCATGGTTTTCACGCCTTCCAGCGTGCTGATGGCATCTTCAATCGGCTCCGTCACAAGCTCGCATATATCTTCAGGGCCTGCGCCGGAATAGCCGGCCCTGACAATCAGCATCGGCGTCTCCATATCCGGCATCTGCTCCAGCTTTGCGGAGAAAACGGATGTGATACCAAACACAATCAGGCAAAGAAGCGCCATTACTGTGGTGACCGGATGCTTAAGGACGTATTTTGTAATTCCTGTTCCCATTAATTATCTCCTCCTGCCCTATTCTGCCGCTGCAGAAGTCTCAGTCCTGCCCGTTCCCGGTTCTTTGCCGGCCGGAGCGGATTCCCCGCCCTCCGATTTAAGATTGACCGTAGAACCTTCATAGAGCTGGGAGCTCCACGTGCTGATTACCAGTTCGTCCGCCGCGAGTCCGGACCTTATCTCCGCAAGCTCAGAATCATAAAGCCCCACCTCCACTTCTTTTTTGTGAACGGCGCCGTCCTCATAAACATAGACATTTCCCACACCGCCGTCATAGTAAATGGCATCGACCGGCACCGTCATCACATTATCCGAACGCCCGGAAATCACCTTCACCTTGACGACGCTTCCCGTTGCAACCGAATCGGCCTGCGCCAGGTCTGCCTTTATTTTAAACAGTCCGTTTGAATCGTCCACCATGGTGCTGATATCGTTTATGACCCCCTCATAAGCATTTCCTTCTTTTTCAACGGTCATTTTGTCCCCCAGGCTGAGATTCCTGACAACGCCTTCGGTTACGTAAAAGGATACCCTCTTATTCCCCTGACCGGAGATAACGCATAGCTGATCCGACTGGTTTACGCGGTCATAAACCTCCAAATCGCAGCTCTCGATCTTCCCTCCGATGGGCGCTGTGACAGGCTGTACTCCACCTGCTTTTCATAGGACAGTTTCGCCGACTAGTACTGGAGTTTCGCACTTTTCACATTGTTCTGGTACTGCTCCCATTCCTGGTCGGAGATATCGCCGCCCTGATAGAGAAGCTGCATCCTGCTCAGTGTGCTTTGGGCCTCCGACAGGGAAATCGCCGCCGCATCCATGGAGTTTTTGGCACTGTCCACCTGTTCCGTATCAATCGTGCAGAGAAGCTGGCCTGCCTGAACCGTATCACCTGCTTTCACAAGAACCGAGGTTACGTCACCTCCCGCCTTGGCGTAAACATATACGACATCCGCCGGCTCCACCTTCCCCGCAAGGCTGGTCGTTTTTTCGATACTTCCGGTTTGAGGCGCCACAGCCTTCACGGTTGCCACATTGTTCATCGTCTGCTGCCCCATCATTCCTGCCGGCATGGCATTCTTTTTACCTCCTCCGGCTGCTGCCGCCGCTGCTGCTGCCAGAACGATTACCGTCACGGCTGCCGCCGTCAATTTCTTCCTTTTTCCGGCCGATTTTATCAATGCTTTCACTCTTCCTTTTATCATGATTCTTGGTCCTCCTCGATGACCGGTGCGGGAATTTCCCTTCACCTCGGGTTTCAAATTTAACTGAGTATACCACCCCTCTTTAAATCAAAATTAAACTGAGCATTAACTGGATATTAACAAACCGTGATTTTTTTGTGTTCCTTCTGCATAATGAATGAAAAATTCAAAAATGGCGCTTTGGGTTTATAATTAGTTCATAAAGATGTGATATGAATTTTAGAAGCAGTGATTTACATTATGAACGGAGGATAAATCTATGTTCCATATTCTTGTCGTAGAAGACGACGCAAAGCTTCGTTCCCTCTTCTGCACCGTTCTGAACCGCAGCGGATACCTGACGGTTCCGGCATCCGGCGGCAGAGAGGCGCTCGAACTTCTGGATTCCGAATATATCGATTTAATTATTTCCGACATTATGATGCCGGGAATGGACGGTTATGAGCTGATCCGGACGCTGAGGGGGAACGGCTACAAGCGCTTCCCATACTCATTATTACGGCCAAAGAACGGTTTGAAGACAAACAGGAGGGATTTCAGGCCGGTACTGACGATTATATGGTGAAACCCATCGATGTGAATGAGATGGTTCTGAGGGTCGGCGCCCTGCTGAAACGGGCCAGAATTGCCACGGACCGCCGTATCATCTGCGGCAAAACAACGCTTGATTATGATGCGCTGACTGTCACCGTAGATGGGGAAGAAACGCTGCTTCCGCAGAAAGAATTCTATCTTCTTTACAAGCTGATGTCCTATCCCAATAAGATTTTCACAAGACAGCAGCTCATGGACGAGATATGGGGAATGGACTCCACTTCGGACGAACGTACCGTGGATGTCCATATTAACCGTCTCCGGGAGCGTTTTCGTGACTGTGATGATTTTCTGATTATGACCGTGCGAGGTCTCGGATATAAGGTGGTGAAAGCAGAATTATGAAAAGAACTTTCACCTGCCTAAGTTACTGGTTTTATATGCTGATACTCAGTTTTGTCATACTGTCCGTAATGCCGCTGATGGCCGGTTTCCTGGTGAATCTCATCGCAAACGGCGAGGAGGGAAAAATCCGCTTTCTTCAGTTTAATCCGCTGTTCCCGAGCCTTGTATTTTTTCTCAGCAGTATTTTTATCAGTTTTATCATATCGCTGGTGTTGTGGTTTAAGGTTCTCGTCCCCCTGGGTAATCTCAGCCAGTGCAAGGCAGGTGTCAAAGGGCGATTTTTCCATTAAGGTGGAGACCGGCAAATCCCTGCGCGAACTGAGGGAGCTGACCGACAATTTTAACAGGATGGTGCAGGAACTGGGCAGTATAGAATCGTTCAGAAATGACTTTGTAACGAATATTTCACATGAGTTTAAGACGCCGCTGGCGGCAATCGAAGGATATGTCACCCTGCTTCAGGAGCCTTCCCTTACCGAGGAAGACAGAATGAATATATCCGCATTATCATGGACAGTACCAAGCAGCTCTCTTCGATGGCAGGCAACATTCTCATGCTGTCACGGCTTGAAAAGCAGGAAATCGTGACCGGAAAAACTCTGTTCAAGCTGGATGAGCAGATACGCCAGTCCCTTCTGATGCTGGAACCCCTGTGGGAAAATAAGTATCTGGATCTCGATATCAACCTGCCGCCGGTGCGCTATTTCGGCAATCCCGATCTGCTGATGCAGGTCTGGCTGAACCTCTTTCAGAACGCCATCAAGTTTACGCCTGCAGGAGGCAGCATCTCCGCTTCGATGAAGCTTTTCCTGATTTTGTGGAGGTAGTGATTTCCGATACGGGCATTGGGATGGATGAGAGGAAACCATGAGGCGGATATTTGAAAATTTACAGCGCGGGCAGGGGAGCTGGGACGTAGCGGAAATGGCCTGGGACTTTCGATTACGAAACGGATTCTGGAACTGTCGGGCGGTACGATAACCGTTGAGAGCAGTCCGGATGAAGGCTCCCTCTTTACTGTTACGCTCCCCCTCCGAGAACCGGATGTCAGGTCCGTTATGGAATGATGAAACAGATGGATATACCACGACGTAAAACAGACAGGAAATCATGTCGGGCGCACCTCGATTTAGAGGCGTCCGACATGATTTCTCTGTTCCTGATATAATTAAAGAGGGTTATACCGTCTTCCATTTACTTATTACACATTTACCGTTTTCCCACGTATGCCGCATACATCTGTGTCGGTAGCCACATCCGAATGCCCCAGTATCACCTGTACGGCTTTCATATCAGCTCCCCTCCTGGGTGTACCCATGCAATGATTGCCGCGCGCGTATGCGGTGTGATGTCTGATTCGATTCCCGCCTTATCGCCGTAAAATTTGATAATCTTCCAGAAACCCTGGCGGCTCATCTGGCCTCCGTTGCAGTTGACAAACAGCCAGTCCGACTCTTTTTTTCTCGTCAGCTCCGAACGGGCATTCTCTATATAATCCTCCATTGCTCCCTTCGCCACCCTGCTGAAAGGAATTGTCCTGTCTTTCCCGCCGTCGCGGCAGGTGATAAAGCCGATATTCATATTGATATCCGTCAGCTTGAGACTCGTCAGTTCAGAGACCCGGATACCCGTAGCATAGAGAAGTTCCAGCATCGCCTTATCCCGGATCTCTTTTGAAGAGCGCCCGGAAGGCTGCTTAAGCAGTGACGTAACTTCCTCTACGGAAAGTATCACCGGCGCTTTCTTTTCAATCTTTGGAGCATGGACAAGCTCTGCAGGATTGCGTCTGATTTTACCCTCTGAAAATTCATAGTGAAAGAACGCCTTCATGGATGCCAGCATACGCGATATGGTAGTGGTAGCCTTTCCTTCTTTTTCCATAAAAAGAATATAGGAAGTCAGACTGGTCTTCGTTACCTTCCCAGCTTCCGTAATTCCTCTTTCCCCCATATAGGATGCCATCTGAAGAAGATCACGGTGATATGACAGCACCGTGTTCCGGGAATCTTTTTGACCTCCTGCAGGTATTTTATGAAAATATCTATCTCTGTTACCATACTGCTTCCCCTATCCCTTACGATTCACCCTTGCAGGCTTTTACAGGGACAATCATCATCCCTCCAAAACAAGGCCAAAAACAGCCTGTACGTAACATTATATATACATTTTTTGATAAAATCAAACACATTTTTCCCACTTTTACAGTATTTTCAGGCTGATTAACATAAAAAATACAACATGTTGGAAGGCAGTTTTTGCCTCCCCTACATGTTGTTAAAAAAAAATTTTAAAGATTTTTTAATTTTTTTCTTATTTTCCTTAAAAACCGGACGCAAAATGCAGGAACCAGGGATTCAGCCACAGTTCAGACCCCCTGCTGCCGTCAGAATAAGAAGGACGGCAAAGCCTCCGCCGTGAATTTTATTTCCCGGAGCCATCGCCCATATGTAGAGAACCGCCAATACCGGAAGATAAAATATCATCTGCGGGAATACGGAAAGCAGGAAGAGAAATACTCCCATCAGCCCCGCCTGCACCGTCATTGAGGATATAAGAAATGCCATCGAAACCGGCGTAGACGGCCGCCAGGCAAAAGCCGGGAACGGCAAACAATGACATCCCGAGAAGCCATAAAATTCCGATTCCAAGGCTCCTTTTAAGCAGCAGTTCCGCCAGCAGCTCCAGGGAAGGAGGCTGCGTACTCCCCGTCAGAAACGCCTGTCCGAATACTCCCAGCTGCTCTTTGAGACCTGCCCCCATCCTGTTTACCCACATGGTTCCGGCAAATATCCCGGCAAAAAAACAGAACACCGTTAGAATGGACGGTTGAAAACGAAACGGTGTATGATATTTTCCCATACAAAAGAACCTTTCCCGTTTTTCCAGTCTATGCGGCGTTCTGTCTCTCTATTCACAGCAGTTTATTGTATCACTGTATGCCATCTGAACGGCTACTGCTATCTTCCGTTACTGTTCACACGGCATGCATATGCCAGAATGGAGGCAACTGTCTTTCCGTCCGTCATCTTTCCGGAATATATCAAATCCAGAAGATCACTCAGCTCCCATTCCTCCACCTCTATCTCCTCATCGGGATCCAGATGCTGTTCGGATGGAATCAGGTTCCTTGCCAGAAATACATCGATCGCCTCATCGCAGAATGCAATCGTGGTATTGAGGCTCAGCAGATATTCCAGTTTCTCTGTCTTAAATCCGGTCTCCTCCTCCAGTTCCCTGTAAGCGCAGTCAATCATAGGCTCTCCCGGATAATCCAGCTTCCCCGCCGGAATTTCCAGCGTATAACGGTCCAGTGCATTCCTGTACTGGCGCACCATAAGGAGTTTCCCGTCATGGTTGACAGCCACAACTGCAGCCGCACCATCATGATGGATGAAATCCCATTTTGCTTCATGACCGTTTACATTAACCGTATCCTCGTACATTTTCAGGATTGTTCCCTGATATTTAAGTTCTCTTTTCAGCCTTTGCACCGGGGGGATATTCTCTCCCCTCACTTCAGACCCGGCAGAAAATGTTTCTTCTTCCTTCTCTTTCATATGGCATGCCGCTCCTTCTGTCTATTGAATTTTCATATATAACACGCGGAATACAACCGTGTGAACAATACTAACATTATTTCAAATTCGTGCATTTATCATAGCATGCATCCGAGGCCTTCATGACGGCGTTCCTAAAGCCGTATTCCTCGAGGGCGGATACGGCAGCAATTGTCGTACCTCCGGGCGAGCATACCTTATCCTTCAGCGCTCCGGGATGCTCTCCCGTCTCAAGCACCATTTTAGCGCTTCCCAGGACTGACTGGGCCGCCATCTTATAAGCTGCCTCTCTCGGAAGGCCGTATTTGACCGCGCTGTCCGCCAGAGCTTCAATAAACATATAGACATAGGCCGGTGAGCTTCCGCTGACGCATACTACGGCGTTCATCAGGCGCTCTTCCACTGTCTGCATTTTTCCGAAGGATTCAAACAGTGACCGGATTGTCTCCTGTTCCTCTTTGGCGAAAAGAGCCGGGTCATAGCAGACGCCTGTCATTCCTTCACCCAGCAGGGCCGGGGTGTTCGGCATGGCCCGGACGATTCTCTTATCTGCTCCCAGAGTTTCCCTGACGCTGTCCACCGTGATACCAGGAGCAATGGAAATAATAATATGGTCTTTTGTCACCGTACCGGCGATGTCAGAAAGAACCGGAGCAAAGAACTGCGGTTTGACTGCAAGCACTATGTATTTAGCCGAAGCTGCACATTCTGCATTGCAGGCCGCAAAGGAAACTCCAGTCTCCTCTGAAACCTGCCGGCATCTGCCGGGATTGACATCCGTAAATATAATCTCTTCTTTCCCGTATACGTTTAATAATCCTTTCAGAATCGCATATCCCATGTTGCCCATTCCGATAAATCCGATTTTTGCCATATTTCTGTCCTCCAATTTGTCTAATTACCAAATACGCACGCCGTCGCCATTCACCATGTGGCCGTCCGGTGTCTGGAAGTTCGTCTGCATGTCTCCGTCAGGCCCCAGGTAATACCAGAGTTCCTTCCACTGTATCCATCCTGTGGCCATATAGCTGTTTTCGCCGAAATAATACCACTTATTATTGATAAACGCCCAGTTATTCACCGTATAGGAACCGTCCGGATTGAGCCAGCGCCAGCCGGTCTCATCCTGCACCCACTGTCCCGGGGTATTCCCGTTGTTGCCGTCCGCCGCTTTGCTGTTGCCGGCACTTGCCAAGGCCTGCGCCTCAGAAGGGCTGACATACCGGCTTGCCGACTCCGTGTATTTTCCTTCTTTGCTTCCTTCGGCGCCCACAGCACGCACTTTATAATAGTACTCCCCGTCTTTTCGGATGGCTGTTCCGAAATCATACGTTGTTTCGGTGGTCGTCCTCTTGCTCCCCACAGCTTTGCTGTCGCGGTAAAGATAAAGCTCATAGGCCACCGCTCCCTGTGCAGGAGCCCATGTTGCAACCGTCCCGTTCAGATAAGCGTACTCAATCGGGCCGACTCTCTCAGCCATCGGCTTCAGATCGAGGGTAATAATCAGTGTCTGGGAGTCTTCCTTTTCGTTGATACCACCTTTGCCGCATCTCCTTTAATCTTTACTTTATCCTTAGATACGGAAAAATAATAGTCATCATCTGCGGTAACGGTCACCTTCACACGAGGCTTATGCTCTGAATTCCAGGTAAAACCTTCATTATCGATCTCCCACTCCGCCACGCCGTAACTGTCGGCGCTTGTCTCTATCTCCAGCTCATCCTCTTCATCCAGCGCGCTGCCAAGCTGCAAATTATCCTTGACTTCCAGCTTGATCGCTGTTATTTTTTCTCCTTTGGCCGCGAAGGACGTGATTGTAAATAATCCAGTCATCATCACAAGCGTTATAGCCGCCGTATACCATACCCTGCCTCTCCTCATGAAAATCTCCTCTCTAAAACGTATAAACCTTCCGGTACCCATATCCGGATTTCTCTGTCTGTAACCTTTTCTAATTAATAATACCGCACTATTTTGCAATATTCAAGGTAAAGCTGTGACCTTCCGCCTGCATACGGTCTATTTTCGTTCGTGTTCACAGATCAATGTCTTTAGTTAAGCAGGTGAGGACGCCGCCGGTACGGCCACTCAGTGCTACCGTGTACGGGAAATACGATATGCCTTCAAGGCGCCCTTATGAAAGAATTGCGAAAGGTTTGATATCAGCCTGCCGGAAACACGTAGTGGCTGCGACAAGGCTTTCCCCATTTAAGGTTGAAGACAATCAGCGCCCGGAGCGGACCATGACCGGTGTGCGAAAACCTCTGCAATTCATTCCGGCCGGATTCCCACCTCACGACAACCTTCAACCGGGGACGGAAGACTCAGCCGGTCCCCTCACCACACCGGACACGATCCGTTCCGAACGCGTCCTCCAAACCTCAGTTAAATAACAGTAACCTATTTCCAGGTGACATCCGCTGTTTTTCTGGGGCCGTTCTTTGGTAAACGACATCTGGATACCCAATCAGCAGACAGCAGCAGACATTCTTTCCCGAAAGTCCCAGCCATTCGGCAGCCTCCGGATTCTGCCGGACTGCCCGCACCATAAAACCGTTATACAGTACGCCAAGCCCCTCTGCAACTGCCATCATCTCAATATTCTGCGCGGCAAGCCCTCCGTCCCAGGAATTCTCAGTAGCAATTACCAGAAGGACCGGAGCATTAAAAAACAGGCGGTCCTGCCTGGGATCCTTTTGATATGCCTCATGGAATTTATATATGGCGGCTTTTAAGTCTGCCTGTTCTGAGGGAAGCGTATCCGCGTAAGACAGCCAGCCCTTCCATGCGTATGCTTTAAATTCCTCAAGTTTCTCCTGTACAATCACATAGCTCACACTCTGCGTATTAACCGCCGTTGCCGTATACCGGCCTGCTTCTATCAGTCCCAGAAGCTGTTCCCGCTCCACCCGGCGATCTTTGTAGCTTCGGATACTCCTGCGGAATTTCACTGCGTTTAAAAAGCATTCCGGCGTATAGGTAAAGCTGTCCTTGTCATACTCCGCCACATCCGCCATATCATATTCCGGTATTGACACCGCCTTAACGGGACATACAGCCACACAATGCCCGCACTGCATACAACTCTCTCTAAAAGCCGCTTTTCCTTGATCAATATGTAATACACCCGAAACACAATCCTTCACACATTTCGCACATCCTATACATAATGACTGTTCAATTTTTACCATATATTATCCTCCTTTGAGATTTTACGGCAGGAAAATTCTCCTGTTAAACGATAACCTGCATGCTCCCCGCACAGGTCACCGCCATCAATAAAAAATGCCCCAATCCGCACAAATACTAGTTTTCTACGGTTTGGGGCATTTATTGTCTCACTCTGAATAATTACTTCGCATAATCTGTAACTTGCTCGTTTTGCCCTTATTATAAGCACCTTCCCAGCCACGAAAAAATTTTTACGCCAATTTTACGCCAATTTCTTCAACATTGCCCAATTTCTTGATTTCCTTGTGTTTTTCCTCATGTGTTTCATGTACATATAAATCCATTGTTACAGTGATAGAAGCATGTCCTAATATTTTTTGCAGAACATTTGGTTTCATTCCATCTTCAATACATCTGGTTGCAAATGTATGGCGAAGCGTATGTGGATGTGCGGGTTTAAATTCCACATAAGTAGTATTGTTAATTTCTGCTTCTGCTCTGCGGTCATTATTAATTCTGGTAATCACCCGGAGCATCATCATACGAAATGTCGATTGACCTACTGGATTTCCATTTATAGTGCAAAATATCAGATTATCAAACTCTTTGTTTTTCTGCCAGTTATCACTTCTCTGTCGGAGTTTGAAATTACATATCCGCTGATCTTTTAATAGTTGGATTGCCGTATCAGTTAACGGGACAGTCCTGATACTTTTTTTGTTTTTGGGACTTCCAAAGTAAAAACCACCTTTTGCCTTATCCTGCAGCAAGGTTCTTGTTATATGCAGCTCTCTTTTATCAAAATCAATGTCTTCCCATTTCAAACCGCCCACCTCACCTGGTCTGAGACCCGTCTGCAATAAAAGCGCATATGCATTATAGTACATTGTTCCCCTGCTATATTCAAGGAAAACTTTTTGTTCTTCTCTGGTAAGAACCCTGGAGTCTTTCACATCCCGTTGCTTACATTTTAACCCATTCGCCGGATTCTTCGCTAATATTTCACTCTGTACCGCCCCATCAAACAATGCGTGTATTGTAATCTGAGCCAATACCATAGTTCCAAAAGCGTATCCTTCTTCGTACATGTTATTTAAAATGGTCTGCAACTGAATCTTTTTCACCTTGTTTAATTGCAAATTGCCTATCGCCGGTTTGATATTGTTCTCAAAGCGGCTTTTATAATTTTTTACAGTGTTGTCTTTTACAACCCCTTCCTTATAAAGCTTTATCCACTTTTTCAAACCATTCGGTGACAGTTACCTTCTCCCCTGTACCAGAAAGGCCATGTTCATCTTCATAACGGGCATCATTAAGCCACTTTTTCACTACGGATAGTTTGAAATCATAAAACTCCATACGCTTTCCATATTGATTGGTATATCGGGCGGAATACCTTTTGTCTTTCCTTTGATATAAGCCAACACCCCCAATTCCTTGCCACGTAAATCTTTGCCCATGTAATCCACCTTTCTGATTACACTACCTCTTAATTATAATCCTATCAAATTCGATTTCTCTGTTTGAACCGTATTTATAAAGAAATTTTCTTTTTTTCATCAAGCCACCCCTCAAACTTTTTCCGCTTTATCAGAGTCCGGTTTCCATTGTCTATCGTAAACTCCCGCTTCATATCCAATGCTGCCAGTTCCCGCAGCCGGTTCTCTCCTATCCCAAAATAGACGGCTGCCTCTTCTATCGTCAGCAGATACTTCTCCCAAAGCGGGACAGTCAAGTCTTTCTCCATTTTTTCACCTGCCTTCACACATAATAAGCGCAAGATTACAAGCCTGCCAACCGGCTGATGCCAACAGCCACATATATACGTCACCGCATATCCCGCACTTTACCGTCCAGGCCCACCCGATGGGTTTCACATCTTAGAGGGAAGTATCATTATCGTTTTCTCTACATATCATCGCAGATGATTGGCTAAATCAATTTCCAGTATATCTTCGCTCGCTTTCACAAGGTCATGGCAAATTGCTGTATTGCTCCACATAGAGGATTCTTGACAGTCTTGCTTTCTCTGATTTTCAATACGTCTAAAACAAATCCCCATTCGGCGGTAAATTGTAAAACAGCATAAAAAAACGGCAGGGGAACTACTGGATTCCACCAATAGTCCCCTTGCCGCTAACACGTTATGATAAACTCACTTTATTCTTTCGTTTTTTATCCGACCACTTCAATCCGGTCACGCTCCCTGCTATAAAAATACACTTTTTCCGAAAGAAATTCCTCACTGCCACAATTATGGTTCTGGAACCTTAAAGCGTCTTGGATTACCCCCGGAGATACCAGGTTACTTTTGTGGATCACCGCAGCCTCCGTATTAAGGAATCCAAAATAAAGATCACTTTCAAGCAATTCGCTCAGCCTTTCCATTACACCAGGCATAAAAACAGCAATAGCTCCATTCACATAATTCACCGTGGTTACGAATATCCCGTCTCCCTGGTTGTTTTTTACTGTTTCCGGAACTGTATGCATAAATTCCTGTTCTTCTGACAGCCCAAAGCACAATGAATATACATCAACTGTCCTGGGAGGAAATAAACGGTATGTATTTCTTATTGCAGTTTCAATCACCTCTTTCTTTGTCTTTTCCCAGATAGAAAGCACGTTAGAGCTGACCATACTGCTGACATACTTATCTTTCATACTTCCTATATTTATGTATAATACCAGCGCCACATCACCAATTTGATAAAATATTCCTTTATCCAGTTTTTCCGCATTGGCATCATAATTGAGTGGACGTAAAATTAAAGAGTCTCTGATTTCATCGTAACGGTCCACCTTATTAAGCACCCCCATTTCTGACACTTGGCGCGCCATCTTCAGCGCATCTCTGACTTCTTCCACAATCTCTTCCATCGTCCCCCTTTTATCTCTTAAATCCTGATAAATCTCCTCCATAAGAAAACGCTGCATTCCCATTCCCTCATCGGTTGGTATTTTTACAATCAGGCAATCTTCTGTCTCCGGGCTGCCGGCTGGCACAAACACAGCCTCTGCTCCCCAATCCTTGATTATATTCTGTACTTCCTTTTTAATATCTTCTACAAACTTACAATAATCGGTGTTCTTATTCATCTATTTTTCCTTTCTTTTCCTCCAGCGGTGCTGGAACTATTAACATCATAGTCTTACATGATAACTTGCGCACAACCTTTATTGCTGCTACTCCTGTCAGGCCTCTGAATTTTAATCAAAAAACTTTTCCAGCCACCAGTCGCTAAAAGCATACTAATGTCATAGCAAAACTGCTGTTTATTTATCTTTCTCTTTTAACTCCAAAACACGTTGCTCCATCATTCTTTTAATCCAAACATAAGATTGTTATACTGTTCATCTGTAAGCCCTGTTCTCTCACATACATAACTCCTCCAGTCTTCGTCGTCTATACTTCTACCATCATCTTAATCGTCAAACCATGCGAAAATGGCCTGAAATAAAGCAGATTCCATTGTCCACACGCTTATTCCTCCATATATTTTTCTCATGCAATAAAATAAGCCTCAGATATCCTCTGACGCTCTGCTTTTTGGCAGCTTCCTGCCGTTATTCAAATTATCACAGCATCTGCTCATGCAACTACTATTGCTTTTACATTGTGTTTAACAGTCTCACAATAACCGGTTCACCGGATCAGTATGTCTCCTTTCCCTTTAGGCCGCTGCTACACAAAGTTTCTCTTCTCCCTCCTGTACAGGTTCCATAATCAGGCTGTCCGCCTTAGCGCAGCGCACGGCCTCCATCAAATCCGCTTCCAAAACATCCGCAAGAGGTTTCCCGGCTAGATGCCCGTGTCTGATTTTCACATTCTTTTCCCTCATCTCGGCAAGTTCCTTCACACGCAGCAGCGCGCTTCTCTCTGCCAATTCCCAATCTTCCTTTGTCAGTCGCCGGCTGATTGCTTTCTGCCACTTCCTTATAAAGTTTTTCGCTTCCTCATAATCAGCGTTCTGTTTGTCTCCAACCGTCCGCTTCTGACGCGCAGTTCCTCCCGGTTCCACTTCCAACGTATAATATGGCTGATTCGGTTCGCTGGCTTTACGCAAAAAGAGAATATAGCTCTCCCTCGTTTGAATCCGTTCAAAATAGATGTCGCTCCGATGCAGGCAATGCCCAAGTATGTGTCCTTCACTTATGATGTCCTCAATTCGGTCCGGAGCAATGACCATGTAATCTTTATCTCCATATTCGTACTTCTCTTTGATTTGCTGGCAGATTTCATCAACGTCAGGATACTTTTCCAATATTTCTGCCGCCTGCATAGCAATCTCCTTACTTCCTAACAATGCAAGTAAATCATCATGGGCTTTGATTAATTCCTTTGGCTTAAATATCTGTTCCTGCCCTAAATCCATTTTCAACCGGCTTGCCATTGCAGTATAATCCTGCCATGTTGAAACCAGTTCCTTTGGAGGCCGTCCAGTTTCACGGTACTGCCGTTTTAAGTAATTGCAGACTCTGGCCGGAGTCATTTTTTCAATGATAAAGTCCAAGTTGCCGGGGCTTAAATTATTCCGCTCAAAATACTCAATGATTGAATCACGGATGTTGTTTTTCCCGCAACTTCTCAAACCTCAGCCATTCTAAATACACAAAACCTCCGTTATGCTCTCTAAGCCGTTTCATACGGTTCTTATCAATCCCCAGGGATTTTGCAAAATCATTGCTATCGCTTAATTCAAGCTCTCTGTGGTCATAGATAACGCTCCAGGCGAGCTGACTGAGATCTGATTTTACAATTTGCTCCAGATACGGTTTATGCTCAGTGTCTCAAGATATTCCATTGGATTTATCCTGTCTACTTTCCTGGCTAACTGCGGCAATCCGGTTTTTCTTAATGCTCCTGCAGACAAAGCCGGCAGCGTCCGCTTATAAACAGAACCCAGCTTTTCCTCTCTGGTTCTGTAATATTGATAATATCCAAAACCGGCATCTGGTTTTTCCTCTTTTATCCATCTATATTCGTGGAATCGGTATCTGCCATAATAGTAAGGGGTTTCTTCCAAATCTGCATTATAAACAAATCTGCGTTCCTCCCTGCAAGATATATCAGGGGTTTCATAATTCCCTGCTGAATAAGCCCGCGTTGCACAATACTGCCGGACGACAGTCCCCTCTCCACATTTTTGCACAAGGTATATCATTTCCTCTTTCGTGAAAAAACGCCCTGCGCGTCCTCTTGATTTAAACTGAATTTTGTTTCCACAGCATCTACACCTCCCCAGCGCATTATGCTTTGGTTTTATAATCGGCACCTCCTTCTCACAATAGGTGCAGTAACCTGTTTTGGCGCCATTCCTCACATAATCATAAAAGACATAATTTTGATGTATACCATGCTTATTAACCCAGTGGTTCCAGTCTTTCGGTTCCGCCGGAACCTGCGCCATCACTTTATCCCATGACTCCGTTTTCCTCCTGTGTTTTCTCGCTAACGCTTCTTCGCGTAATTGCTCCTGATAATCCAGTATTCCGCTATATCCATCTGCCGCTACCCCAAGATACTTTTTCATTTCCTCATTTTCTTCGGCTATAATATAGGAATTGGATCAATATATCTGGGCCATTCGAGGTTTATCAACATGGAACTTCTCCATTTTGCATGAATCACATCCCAGGTAAGAAATGTTCTGGGCTATCCCATCTATGAATACCTCATATACCGGCTTGACAGCCCCGATTTTCAAATCCCTTGTAAGATAAAATGCAGTTTTCAAAATCCCATCCATAACCTGGCATCTTATATAAATCTCATACCGGTATGTATCCGGGCCAAACTCTGCCCTTTTCTTTCAGAATATCCTGTCCAGCGAGCCGAAACATCTCACTGGTAGGAGCCAGTCCGCCAAGCGCCATCAATTTTTTTCTTTCCATAGTTTATGCTGCTTTCCTTTCTGTGATAGATCCGTCCGTCAAATACTAGGTATCCGGCAGGATTTCTTTTCCATCCACAACAAAAAGCCCGATTTCTGAAACTTCTCTGCTGCCTGGGGCTTCTTTCACAAATCCCAGGACATCTCCTGTTTTTCCTTTTGCAGCCGGATTCTTGCCTCTGACTACAACAAAACCATTCCTTGCTTCTCCCTCATTGTCAGCCACCCTTGCATGATTGCTTCTCATGGGATGTTCGCATATATACCTGAGACTGTGTGCAATAAATTCAGCAAGGTTCAACTGCTTTACCAGCTTTAACCTGGTTGCAGAAATTTTACTGTCACAGGCGTCCTCATCAATGTCTCCATCTGCCAAAACCATGTAATAGACCGCGTTGCTCCAATCTGAATAATATGTCAGGCAGTCCAATGGGTTTTCAGCACAGTGAAAGCCATTGTGGGAGCAATTTGCCACATCTTCCTCATTCCATATTCCTAATCTGTACTGAAACCGATTTCCGCCCCGGAGGTACAGGACAGGTCTTTATCAAACGCTTTATATGCAACTATCACTTGTGGACTCCTCCTATTTGTAAAATTTAAAATAAAGAAACCTGGCCTTCAATTTGGTCTTTATCCTCTTTTAATACTCTCTTTTCAGTCACAGCCTTGATAGAGTCTTCCTTCTGGGATACCGGTTCCGACGGAGCTGATTTTTTTCTTACCAGTACGTTTCGCCGACGAGCTTTTCTTTCCTAATTTACTAACCAGTGGCTTTGGCGCATTGCGCGCCAGGAATCTCTTATCTTCTTCCTGAACTGCTTTGGCAGCCTCCTCTGCGTCATCCAGTTCATAGTACTCACTTGCCCACTGGTATACCATATCCTCTCCAACTGCAACACAGGTTTTTTGCGGTCTCTTGCTTTCCTCATCGGTCACCATTTCCCGCGCTTTTTTCATCAAGTGCTCGATACACCGCTGCAATGTCTTATGGTTTTGAAGGACTCGCCTTGAAAATTCAGAATCCCCACAGTTTTCCAGAAGATACCGTCCTATCACATCGCCAAATTGAGGATCATTTAAAAATCCCATCTCATCCAACAGCTTACTCCTGACGGTTTCATAGGTTTTTGCATTTCCTCCGTCCACCAGAAAATATCGTTTCCCTTTTAGATAGTCCTTTACGTCGTCCGTGGGAATTTTATTTTTCTCTGCCAGAATCTTGATTTCTTCTATTAGTCCAATTCGCCTTAAATCCGCAGCAATCCCATTAATTTCCTGAACGCTTCCTACTTTGTCATAAATTTTTTCTACCATTTCCTATCCTCCTGGCAAAAAAACAGCCGAAGCGTTCTGCACCCCCGGCCATAATTAGATTAAGCAGCTGTATCCATTTCCTGCTGTCCTTCTTCGGTTTCACTGTCTTTGGTTCCACTGTCTTTGGTTCCACTGTCTTTGGTTCCACTTTCTTCTGTTTCTCCTTCCTCTGGCTGCTTTTCGTCTGATGTCTCTCCCCTCCTATCTTTATCCTCTTTTTCCAAAATTGACAGCAGCGCCAAGATCAGTCCCCTGCACCATGTATTCTGCCATTTTTGATTATAAATCTGAACGCCGTCAACAATGTCCCGCCATTCCTCTTCGGACAGTTCTCTTCCGTTATACTTTTTATAAAACGCATAGCACTGCTTCATGACATCATTGTACGGGACGCTTAGCGCCTGATCCAGACCACTTATAAATGCAAGCAGCAGCGATTCATCCGGATAAGCTTCTGCCAGTGTTTTAAGGTCCATTGCCTGCCTGCCATTAAAAAATGCGAACATGTCATTGAATAAATTTTTCACAAGAACTTGATAAACCATCCCTTACCTCCATCAACATTTCAGGCCAGCCTGTTTTGATTTCCGTTCTTTTTCCTGCGCTTCCAATATCCCTAAGAGTTCCAGCATATGCTCTTTGCACCACTGGTTATCCCAGGCGTTGTTTATACGCTTGAAATCTTCCACTGCCGCGTCCCAATCTTCATCACTCAATTCCCGGTCTGCATAACGTTTATAAAAAGCATATGTCTCTTTCATAATTGCGTTTGCATCCGATTCCACAGCCAGATCCAGATTACCAATCAGCGCTATAAAAAGGTTGCTGTCTTTATATTTATCATACAGGGCCAGCACTCCCTTATTCGCATTGAAAAGCACATAGAAATCATTGAATATTGATTTTACCTGAACACTTTCGTCCATTTACCTCCCTCCTCTCTATTTTTAAAAATAAAAAAAGACACTCAGATTTATACAATCCAGTGTCATTCCTGTGCGGTCTCATGCCGCTTTTTTTACCCTGTCTCTGTAGAATTTTTCCAATGAATGGAATCAGATACCTCCTCTCTGAATTTTTATAATAAAAAGGCACAGAAATCCTGTTTATTCCTGCACCCAATTATTCCTGGTATAAAAATTGACTTCCGGCTATCTCCCGAAACAAAACTTAATGTGCTTTTCAATCACACAAAATCAATCACACCATAAGTCTACAACATTATGCAGTGCAAGTCAATCTTTTTTCATACCATATATAGTCAGTATGTCAACGATATATCATTTTGCTAAACTGCCGAATCGGCTTCTTTGTCTCCTTCAGCAAACCGATATCCAATTCCCCATACTGTTTGAATGTTCTTACCTGCCTCCAGTCCTATTTTCTTGCGCAGCCGTCCAATATAGCTCATGATGTTACTACCATCTTTTACAAATATTACTTCCACAGAGTCCGCTTCCCTGCTCATCTTTTCAATCGGGACATCGCTAATCAATTTGTTCTTACCCATCATCAGGTCAATATTATAGCAAAAAGATGCCACTAATTCTTTCTGTTCCCTATCCGCCTAAACGTTCTCCTTAGCCGCATCCTCTGCCCCCGTAACGATGCGGTCTTACACAGTCACCCATCTTTGGAAGCGCGCCCTCGTCAGCACTGATATAAATGATAACGCTATCTTCCATATGGATAGGTTCCAACACGACCGCGGGCTGTATGTTTGTCTCTGTTATATAGCCCCCGACTTCCTGCTCCTCATAAATCTCCGGAACAGAATACCAGGCAGTATGGGGCCCATCGTCATTATCTGTCACGTAATCAGCCTCAAAGGTGGCTCCATTCACATAGATACTATCAGCCACATATCCTATCTGATTCTCAACACGAAATGTCAGGGGATGGCCTTCCTCAGCCCCATGTAGTCCTTCCACAATACGACCGCCGAATTCAGGATGGAACTCATAAGATACCTTGTGTCCGTCAAAATCAGCCAATCCCCTTAACATCGGGTGTTTATTTTTACTTTACGAAATGAAGTTTAAATAACCTTCTACAAAAGCAGATACCCCATTCCCTATTTAGAATTGCGAATAAACTCCGCAAGCCTTTTATCTTCTAACCTGATATGGGAAATCAATACCGCTATCTCTTGGTTCAGTTGAGTTATCGCTCGCATATCAGCCCCATCTTGGGAAATCTTCCTAATCAGCAAGGAAAGCTCGTTTTTATATCTCTCATGGAATTGGCGGTGCCCTTCATACCCAGGATAATGATATCGTACCTGAAGGCCCTCTTCATCGTTAAAATGCTTCCTGACGTAATTCTCCAGAAAGTTTACCGTGGAAACCACCCGTTCCCTCCCTTTCCCTTGGGAACAAGCATCTAAAAGATTATTAACTGCATCAAACAATTGGACGTGCTGGGTGTCAATTAACTGGTTTCCCGTCTCCAAATCTTTAGTTATCTTATATTTAGCCTGCATCTTCCTATTATCTCCTTTTCTCTTACGTGTAATAAAAAGAATCTTTCCCAGCTGTTTTCAGACTGAGCTTGCGATCCATTTCAATGACATGTCTAACGATTTCATAAACCTTATAACTTTTCTCTCTAAGTAATTCTTCCTGCTCATTTCCTGGAATATCATCATCCGCTTTATTCAAAAGGCCTTTTATATGCCCACTCTGTTCAACAGGTATACTGTCTATCAGAATAATAACAGCCCTCCGGCAAGCCTCCATTTCATGAATCGCCTGCTGGCGCATCTCTAAAACCAATTGAATAGAAACATGGTCATTGGCCTGAATGGCGGATTCCAGTTCCCCAGTAAGATGTTCAATCTCCGTCATAATTCTATACTGTTTCTGATACTGTTTAATAATTTCATCAATGTATGCCCCAGTCACTAAATCCCCGCTTTCTTGTTTGCCTCATAAAATGCAGTCCGCAGTTCTTTTACAAGTTCTATAAGCTCTATGATTTTTTCATCATCCCTCCCTGCTTCAATCCTGGCAAGGTAAAATTTAAAAAAATCATACATTCTGCTTAATTGTCCACTAATCTGGTATCGATTATCCAGAGTGGAGTTAAGATAATCTACAATTTCCGCGCTTCTTCCGATAGAATGTTCAAAAATCCCATAATCCTGATTTCTCAGAGCCAAATCCGCCTGAAGCAACCGCTTTACCAACTCATCATATAGGGTCAATAGAAGTTCTCCCTGTGTCATAGTAAATATAGACTGGTTTTTATACGCTTGATAACCTGACGCATTCATATTTCTTTTCTCTCCTATTCCGGCACAACCTATTCATTAGCCCCCAAAAGAACTAAACATATTGCTTTGACTATTCATTTGGGCGATAAGCTGTTCCATACGGGTAAACTGCGAACTATAGCGGTCAATTTCATTCTGGAGTTTTTCAGTCAGGCTATCAATTCGTTTATCTATCTCGTCCATCTGTTTCTGAATTTCATTATTTAGCAGGGAAGTTGCAGCGGAGGTGCTTCCTGCCCTGGAAATCAGACTTCCTTTGGTGAGTCCATCAGTCTTGGCATATATGTTAAATACCCCGGACATCCTTGCCATAAAGCCATCCTGTCCCTTTCCATCCACTGTACCTGTAAACAAGCGCTGTACCTGCTCAGGATTCCGTTCCAGGGCTTCCTTAAATTTCGTCTCATCAAATGAAATTTTACCATTTTCTGAATAGCTACCTGATATCGTCAGCCCCATGTTCTCCAGGGTCTGCCCATTAGCCACACCACTGAACACAAAGCGCAGTTTATCGGACAGTCCCCGCAGAAGGGTATCACCAAACAGCAATCCTTCCTTAGCCTTATCCTCATAATTTTTAATTTCGAGTTCTGTCATTTTTGCCTTGGCTTCATCTGTGAGCGGCTGATATTTCCTGTTTGGTCTGGAACCGACCTGCTTGGCAATCTCATCTACCATTTTATTATAATCCTCTACCATCTCAGAAACCTTCTTGGATATACTCTCAGAATCCACTTTACAGGAAAATGTGACCGGTTCAGATTGAGAAGCAGGATCCACATTGAATACATCATTAAGGGTAAAAGACGCCCCCTCAAACACAAAGGAATTGCCTGGTCTTATCACCGTCACATCCTCATCCGAGCCGTCATACCTGACCGTAAACTCTGCATCCTGCCCTGTCTGGGCTATGCCATCGCAGCCAGCAAACAAAACATTCGCAAAATTCTGGACTTTCTTTTTCCCCGGAATCATCACACCAGGGCTGGATGTATCTGGTATCTTTGCCTCCACCTCTGCCTCTTTCTCAAAACCAACCACACCTCCACTGCCGCTTGTTGTGGCGGTAATGGTGAACCTGTCTGCAATTGACAAGTATGTGACTTTAACACCGGCATCGGAATCATTTACAGCCTGGACGATATCCCGGATACTGCTCTTCGATGTCAGCCCTTTAATAACCGTTCCATTAATCTCCAAATATAATTCTTCATCATGGCCGCCTGTTAGAGGTGAAAACGTATATTTATCCAGGCTGTCCCTTGTTCCATTTTTAAGAATCCCACTGTCCTCAATTCCCAGATTCAGATTCAAACGGTTAGAATCCCCTGCCGTCATCTTCATGGCGCCGCTGGAACCTAACATCCCCCTCGTACCGCCCGTCACACTGAAGACGGAGGATGCATGTGTTGTTTCAAAGGTCAGACTTCCCTTTTTGGAATTTATCCCCTCAACCGTCACTTTTCCCTTGCCAAAATTCTTATCCATTGCCTCTTGCATATGGACAGCCAAATCTTTCATGGTCATATTCTGAAGCTCCACTGCATCAGGCAGCTTTATGGTCTTAGATACACCGTCTAAAGAGAAATACATCTCCTTTCCACCTATAAAATCAGTGATAGTAATCTCTGAAACCAAATCCTTTGCTGTTCTTTCCTTGCCCTCCAGCACACCAGTAGAGCCGATGTTGTTATCGTCTTTCAAATCGGCATCATTGAAACCAAGTGCTTCCATAACTCCATCACTGCCGCCAGTAAGGCTCACCATATTGTCATGATTGGCCTGTTTGTCCTTGAATTTGAATTTACCATCTTCATAAGACAACTCCACCTTATCTCCCAGCTTCCCATTATCTGATGTCTCCACCTGGTCCAAAGCCGCATTAATAAGTCTTGCTGTTTCTATTGGATTCGTGTAGTCAGCTGATGCGCTTAAAAATACGGAATAAGACTGTTTGCCATAAGAAAAATACAATGAAGAATCTGCTAGCTTCTGGATCTGGACTTTACCCTCCAAATCAATTTCCCCGCTAGTCAACTTACCAACGCTGGCATTTTCCTTTGCCGTCAGTCCAGCTGTAGTTGCCAGTTTTTTCACACTGGTTACCTTAAGTCCATCCAGTACAGCAGAGGAACCGGATACCTTTACCTTGGAGGCGTTACTCCCTTGAGAGGTAATGATGCTCCGGTCAAAGGTGCTTGCACGGTACAGACTATTGGGTGCTGTAAGCCGTAAATACTTGCTGTTAAAGTCTATCAGCTGGGAACTAATATTCCTGTAAGCCTCCATCTTCCACTGAAGTTTCTGACGTTCCTGAAACTGCTGTGATATTTTATTTCTTGTTCCCGTGGTCATCTGCTCAATCATGGTATCTGTATCCAGCCCACTGGCGAGCCCTGATATACCTCGGATGGTCGCACCATATAAGTTTGCACTGGTTGCAGATGATAAGCTTCCTATTGATGCCATAGTACCTCTCCTCCCATATCTTTCCATCCATATGACGAATATTCTTTCCTCATAGTTACTGAAATAGATTGTTTTTTGTCAAATTTTATCTTATACTTAATGTCAAGGATAACGTTTCTATATTTTATATCGGCATACCTGCTATAATGATTAAGAAGATTGATTGGAGAAAATTGTTTTGACCAAAATTATATCTATTTCTAACCAAAAGGGAGGGGTTGGAAAAACCACTACAGCTGCCAGTTTGTCTGCCGGACTCTTTGCATTGGGCCAAAAAGTCTTAAGCATTGACTTAGATCCTCAGGGAGATTTAGGTTTCTGCTTGGGGCTTGAAAGCGATTCACCAGTAACACTTTATGATGTACTTACAAAAAAGTGTCCCGCTCAGTCTGCAATCCAGAGTACAGAGTACGGAGATGTGATTCCATCGGATATTTCTTTAGAAAGTGTGGTAGTAGAATTCGCCAAGGGTGGCTGTGAAGCTTATTTAAAGGAGGTCCTTGGGCCAGTTATCGATTCCTATGATTACATCATCATTGATACCCCTCCAGCCCTTAACATCCTAACAGTAAACTGCTATGTGGCCTCTGATTATATCATCATACCCATGCTCGCTGAAATATTAAGCCTTTCCGGGGTTATAAAGATTCGTGAGACCATACAGGCTGTTCAGGAATCCTTCAATCCCATGTTAAAGGTACTGGGGAATTCTGATGACAAGAAACATAACACGATTGAATTTGTCAAAAGAGGTAGAGGAAATGGCCTCTGATTTATCTGCCCTATTTAATACCAGGATATTTACAACTAGGATTCGGAATGGCGTATCCACAGCTGAATGCCCTGCTCATGGAAAGCCTGTGCAATTTTATGCCCCTCGCTCCAATCCAGGCAAGGACTACACCGCTTTTGTCCAGGAAGTTTTCACTATACTTAAATAACAATGAGGAGACACGACATGCCCAAAAAAAAACGAATAAAACCAATCATGTCTTAAACCTTCTGGTAAACGGTAATCAAGTGAAATCCGATGCCTCACCATCCGAAGTCCTGCAGTCTGCTCCCCAGCCAATAACGGGTTCACAAATTACCGTTCCACAGGCATCAGCTTCACCAGCGGCAATACGTATCGTTGAGTCTGACCAGGACAGCAATCATCCAATCGCCGATGCGATTAAGGTTTCCCTAGAACAAGAGGTTGCCCTGATGGGAATCCAGCCCAAATCACCAGCTCCTCCCCAGGAGAAAGAGGGTTCCGAAAAGATTGTGCCCGATAAAGAACTAGATTATCAATTTGTGAATGTCATGGAGATTACTGTAAAGGAGAATCTACTGGATTATATGGAGCGCTTTGGGTTGTGTACCTGCCTGCGTTGTCAGGCTGATGTGATGGCGCTGGCTCTTACCCGATTACCTGCCAAATATATTGTTGTACCTCAAAATGCAGTATCCCCTCTTCTCAATTTTTTTTCAGGTAAATATAAGGTTTCTATCATGACCGAGTTGACGAAGGCCTGCTTTCAAATTCTTGACAATCCCCGTCATTAGGAAAGGAAACCTGGCAAGACAAAAACAGGTTCTATACTGAATGCTGGGGGGCTCTGTAAAATAAGTTCCTAATTATGAAACGCTAGTTCCGGCAATTGTCGGTTCTGGCGTTTCTTTGTTATTCTGGCTTTAGCCAGTTTCGCACGTCACCGTTCCTGAGGCCAGGAACGGTGACGTGCGAAACAGAAAACCACCTGCTTTGCGCAACATCATAAACTTAAGAGTCACTGAAGGGATCTGTCTGAAAGCAGGCAGTCCCCTTTTATTATGATAAAATATAAGCAGGGGTGCATATGGAAAAATCTTACATACAGAGATTCCAAAAATTCTCGGTTCTGCTAATGGATCCTGAACTTGCAAATCATGCAAGAAAAAAAGATAGCAATACCTTTACAAGAGATCGGAAAATGCCATTAAAAGATATGTTGCTGTGCTGCCTTTCTAAAAAAGGGCTTACTACCATTTTTGAACTTAGAAATTATTTTAAACAGAAAGAGGTCTGGCCTATGCAGTTATCCGTACAGGGATATTTACAACAGAGAAAACGTTTAGACCCAGAAGTCTTTTCCTATTTAAATTCTGAATATTTAAAAGATTTTTATAGTTCGGATGAGGTAGAGTTATGGAATGGATATTTATTGCTTGCTATTGATGGAAGCAAAGCAGAAGTACCTAACTCGAGAGAAAATAGGGAACGGTTTGGCCTAAGCAATAACCAACATTCACAAGTAGGCCAAGTCCGGGCCTTAGTGAGCGGTATGTACGACGTTCTAAACCGGTTTTATCTGGATATTGAGATAGAACATATTTCTATCAGTGAAAACGAACTGGCGAAACAGGATTTAAGACATTTGAAAAATATGAATCTGAAACAGCCTATACTTGTAATCTTTGATCGAGGCTACCCAGCCATAGAATTTGTCGATTTTTTAGAATCCCAGGGAATTCATTATTTGTTTCGGCTATCTTCGAACGATTATATAGTGGAACGAACAAAGATGAAGTCACATGATGAAACTGTACTTTTAACGCATACTTCACAGCGTCTTACAAAAATACGTAAGAAACATCTGGAATGTTATGAGCACATGAAAGAAAAAGGAAAAACACAGGTGAGGATATCTGTTTCAGAATTGCCATCTGGAAAAGACCTGACACTCATGACCAATCTTCCCACTGAGATTACACCCAGGCAGTTGTCTGATTTGTACTATCAGAGATGGGAAATAGAAAAGAAGTACCACACGTTAAAAAACAAAATGAAGTTTGAAAGTGTAACAGAGGAAATCCACCATCTATGTATACCAGGATTTCTGGTCCCAGATTTTGGTTTATAATATGATACAGGATATCAGAAAAAGTACGGACAAGGAAGTTGCCATAACTGGAAAAAAGAATGGAAAGAAATACCCTATGCATACAAATGAGAATCTGACAATCGGCCTGTTCAAGGAGTCAATGATAAAAATAGTATTAGTAAATAGTTTCCATAAACGTGTAAAAATGCTGGAAGAACTCCAAAAAGAAATGGAAAACTATGTATTGCCTATAAGAGTATTGCCGAATAGGGGACGAAAAAAGAATCTATCTAACAAATATAGAAACAACCAAAAGAACAGTTTTTAAAATGCCCATATTTCTTAGCAGGGAGAAATGTGGGCATTTTTAGGAAATATCCGATTGATAACTATGATCGAAGAAATAATACTATAATTGAGCTACATCATTCAATCTTAAGTTTATGATGTTGTGCTTTGCGGGTGGTGTAGCAAGTGCTTATAGCACAAAAATCACCTTTCCGTTAGAATAGAGTTGTTCAAGCTACTATCTAAGAAACGAAAGGTGATTTTAATGGCACGCAAGAATCATGATATGGCACATACAAAGTGGATGTGCAAATACCACATTGTGTTCACTCCTAAGTATAGACGAAAAATGATTTATAATCAATATAAAGAAAGCATACGAGAAATATTAAAAACGTTATGCGGATATAAGGGAGTGGAAATACTGGAGGTCACTTAATGCTAAATCATATTCATATGCTGGTAAGTATTCCACCGAAATACAGTATATCCAGCTTTATGGGATACTTAAAGGGAAAAAGTGCGCTGATGATAGTTGATAAGCACGCAAATCTAAAGTATGAATACGGAAATCGTCACTTCTGGGCAGAAGGTTATTATGTCAGTACAGTAGGTCTAAATGAGGCAACAGTTAGGAAGTACATTCAGGAACAGGAGAAGTATGATATTGCAATGGATAAACTGAGTGTAAAGGAATATGAGGACCCCTTTAAGGGGTAGCCGGTATTACAAACGCCCTTTAAAGGGCGGCGATGAGTCAAGGGCATAGTGGCTTGAACAGAGTGAAAGCCAGCGTCTTTAAGCGCTGGCCGGTAACTGCCCCCTTATAGGGGCGAGCAAACCACCCGTTTGACGGGTGGTCATGATTTTATATCCACTTTTTTAGACGCTTCTTGATTTCACTTGAAAAAAGTGTTTCACTTAATAAGCCTATGAGGGTAACTCTTAGCTTTTAAACTGCTATTTCTTTTCGCTGCTTTTTATTATGATATTTAGGTCAGTTTACAAGGAACTACACGTAAATCGTGAAACGGGCTGCTGACAACAAACGGCGGTATGCTCCCGTGAGTGAACCGCTCCCCGTCAAGAGGACAGCAAAAAAATATAAAGTTTTTCCGGCCGGTAGCCTGTAGGTTGCTGGCCGCTTTTTATGCAGCCAGAGATAGCCGGTGTTTTTCCAGCGGTGTCAAGACACCTAAATTGCGTTGAACCCGTCTGGTGTTGTAATAACGGATATGGTTCTCAATCATCTGGACGGGTTCTTGCTTGCTGGTGAACCGCCTGCCATAGTAACGCTCGCGCTTCAAGATGCCCCAAAACCCCTCCATAGGGCCATTGTCTATGCAGTGGGCCACACGGGACATACTCTGCGTCATTCCGGCTTGTTGAAGTTTATGGTGGAATGCCCAGCTGGTGTACTGAAAGCCCCTGTCACTATGGAATAAGGGATGGGCATCCGGGATGGCCTTAACAGCCTGATGGAAGGTCTTGTAAATGAGTGGATTATCGTTCCGTTCGCTGAGAACATAGGACACGATACGCCGGTCACAGAGATCCAGGATGGCACTCAGATAGAGCTTATGTACCTCAATGCCTTCATACCATTTGAACTCTGTTACATCGGTCAGCCATTTCTCATTCGGTTTCTCTGCATGGAATTGGCGGTTCAGGAGGTTGTCGGCGAGATACTGTGGATTCTTAACCTGTCTGGTACAGCCGTGGTTATTGTATTTCACAGTAGACCGAATATCTCTGGCCCGGCAGATACGAAGCACTCTTTTGTCATTGACGTGAATGCCATAGTCATGGCGCAGGTCGTCATTGAGCCTCCGGCAGCCTTTATCCGGGCTTTCCTCGTGGATTTTTTAGGTTTTGTCAGCCAGGCGCTCATTCTCCGCAGCCCGATGGTTCAGTTTCCCGGAAGCCCATTTGTAGTAGGCAGAACGAGCCACATGGAGCAGTTCGCAGGCTGCTTCAATTGGAAATCCCTGGTTTTCATGACATTCTCGAATGGCTATATAAATATGGCGCTGTCTTACTTCTGAGAGGCATCCCTCCTCTCTACCTCGTCCAATTTTTTTAACAGGGCATTCTCCATTTCTGCCAGATACAGCTTGTGCTTTAACTGCTCAATTTCAATCTGTGCCTGCTCCAGTTCAGTACGTGGAGTCTGGTCTTTCTTGCAAAGACCACCCTTTCCGTAAAAATACACTTTGCTCGGACCATCTTCAAAAAAGCCGCGGAAATTACCATCAAAAAAGAGGTCGCTGACGCTGCTATCAGGCAAAACAGAATTCCTTTCCAGCCCCTGAGTATTGTAGTATGTAAGCTTCCAATTTCTACCCCAATAAGGAACTCACTCACAAACAGCATTTCCTACATATAGCTATGATTTTTCCATTTCTTATCAGTCTTTTTGCACTTACACCAAATAATATGTACGCTTTTATAAATAAAATAAATCAGAATCAGGGAAAAGGCAGCTATGAATCTCTACGCTAATAACAAATCAATCATATCATCGCGGACCAGCATTAAAATTATATTAACCAGTCCCATGACTATCACAACAATAAATCCATGAGTTTCAAATTAGTCTGTTGCATCCGTTTCACAAAAACCTTTTAATCCCGTCATACTCTAAGCATTGATTACCTTTAACATAAATCTAAAAACAACAACAGCAAATCCTCCGATAATATGATTATGGGTAAATTTTATTTTAACGCAATACTCGTAATTACGACAAGATATCAGCTTTTTAATCCAGAAGCAGCTTGGGAAAAACTTATCAAAAGATGGGTTTTAATCAAGATGTATACAATTCTTACTTTTTAATACACTATTAATCAAGGCGAGAGTTCTATTAATTTTGGGTGAAAACAGCTCTGCCTATAATAACAGCATACCAAACAAGGAGGAACTGAATATGTATTATTCCAGTGGTAACTACGAGGCTTTTGCCCGTCCCAGAAAGCCTGAGGGCGTTGAGCACAAATCTGCTTATATCATTGGTACCGGTCTTGCTGCTCTGACTGCAGCCTGCTATCTGGTACGTGATGGTCAGATGACGGGCGGGCATATACACATTTTTGAAAAGGACCCCATTCCTGGTGGTGCCTGTGACGGCTATGAATATCCGCAGCTTGGCTATGTCATGCGCGGTGGCCGCGAAATGGACAATCATTTCGAGGTCATGTGGGATCTGTTCCGTTCTATTCCTTCCATTGAGACGGAAGGCGTCAGTGTACTCGATGAATATTACTGGCTGAATAAGAAGGACCCGAACTTCTCCCTTTGCCGTGCAACCGTCAACCGTGGCGAGGATGCCCACACTGACGGCAAGTTTGACATCTCCGACAAGGGTGCGTTGGAGATTATGCGCCTCTTCTTCACTCCTGATGAGGACCTTTATAATAAGAAAATCACCGATTTCTTTGATGGTGAGGTCCTGAACTCCAACTTCTGGCTCTATTGGCGTACCATGTTTGCCTTCGAGAACTGGCACAGTGCCCTGGAGATGAAGCTCTATATCAAGCGTTTCATCCACCACATAGGCGGCCTGCCGGATTTCAAGGCCCTGCGCTTTACAAAATATAATCAGTACGAGTCCATGATCCTTCCTATGATAAAATATCTGGAAGGTCATAACGTGGACTTTTGCTACAACACCAAGGTCGTCAATATAGAGTTTGATATCCTGCCTGACCGCAAACAGGCAAAGCGTATCGAATTACTGGCTGAGGGCGAGACACGGTATGTTGACCTCACCGAGGATAATCTTGTCTTTATCACCAATGGCGGCTGTGTTGAGAATTCCACTCTTGGCTCTCAGACAGCTCCTGCCACCCTTTAATACCGGAATCCGGGAAGGTGGCGGCTGGGATATGTGGCGCAAGATTGCTGCACAGAGCCCCGACTTCGGTCATCCTGACAAATTCTGCTTTGACCCTGAGCAGACAAATTGGATGAGCGCAACCGTAACAACTCTGGACCAGCGGATTGTTCCTTATATCAGAAACATCTGTAAGCGTGATCCCTTCTCCGGTGGCGTTGTAACCGGTGGTATCGTTACAGTAAAGGACTCTAACTGGCTGCTCAGCTGGACCTTTAACCGTCAGCCACAGTTCCGCAGCCAGCCGAAGAATCAGCTTGTGGGCTGGATCTACGGTCTGTTCTCCGATAAACCCGGCAACTTCATCAAGAAGACCATGCGCGAATGTACCGGCGAGGAGATCTGCATGGAGTGGCTGTACCATCTGGGAGTTCCTGATGAGCAGATTGAGGATATGGCAAAAAACAGCGCCAATACCATCCCCTGCATGATGCCTTATATCACTGCCTTCTTCATGCCTCGTGAGGCCGGTGACCGCCCTGACGTTGTTCCCCAGGGCGCTGTGAACTTTGCTTTCCTGGGTCAGTTTGCTGAGACAAAGCGTGACACCATCTTCACTACCGAATACTCTATGCGTACAGGCATGGAGGCTGTTTACACACTACTGGATGTTGACAGAGGCGTGCCTGAGGTCTGGGGCAGCACCTATGACATTCGCGACCTTTTAAATGCCACGATTCAGTTGCGCGATGGAAGGCCGCTGTCTGAAATGAAGCTTGGCTTCATGGAGGATATGGTCATTAAAGGCCTTTTGAAAAAGGTCAAGGATACAGATATCGAAAAGCTGTTATATGAATATCATGTGTTCTGATGAACCGGTGTCCCATCAGATTCTTGACGACCGCATATTTTCTGCACTCTGCCCAGCCACAAAAATCGGTATGGATGCAAGAATCACCCCTATATCGGATGCCGCAATGTAAGATACTGTAAGGCACGCCACGGGTCAATAGCAATGCGGCCAACCTGGACATAGTCCGTGACAATAAAGGAGTCAAGGCCATCGTTCTTGCCCAAGCCGGTGAAAGACTTCTCATGTTTGCACCGCTTCCGGATTAAAGCAGAAAACCTTTACAAAATAGGGCTTAGGCCGCTCACTGGTGGAGAGGTAATTAACCACATGGCCACCCTAGAAACTGGTAGACTTTACAGCAATCAAATGATAGTTGATTCCCAGACCATCACAACATGCAACCTCGCGTAATCAGCATTCATGCTCCGAAAATACCCTGCTGGAAGCTGACGGAGCAGAAGCAACATTTATGTAAGTATTAGAAGTGTGGAACCAAGGTCGCAAGCTAAATAAGTAATGGAGGCAGGGCTGTTTGGCAACCCATATCGAGCAACTTGCAAGTAGAAACAGCGGTACCCTCTGGACAGTTCCTATAGACTCTATTATAAGAGTCCGGGAATTCTTGGCAAGATAGTAACTTGTATAGGGGATAAAGATCATTGAGAGAACCTCTGGATATATGACTCCTCTATATCACTAAAAAAGAATAACCTAGCCCCTGTATATCTGGGGTATAGGCTTATTATACAAGAAGGAAGCATATGAAAAAACAAACTCTTTTTTCCCCCTTTGACGGCTTATCACTTTCCGTTGCCATCTCGGAGCCGCAAGGTGCGCCCATAGGCATTATTCAGTTTTCTCACGGAATGGCAGAACACAAGGAGCGTTATTTCCCTTTCATGGAGTACCTTAGTGAGAATGGTTACATTTGTGTGATCCATGACCATCGCGGACACGGCGGCAGTGTAAAAAGTGATAAGGACTACGGCTATTTCTACACAGAGGACATTTGGGCTATTGTTGAAGATCTTCACGAGGTATCTGTGGTTATCAAAGAGCAATATCCTTATCTGCCGCTTTATCTGTTCAGTCACAGCATGGGCACACTGGTTGCCCGAAACTATCTGAAAAAATATGACATCCTTATCAGCAAACTTGTTCTATGCGGACCGCCCACAGAAAACAAAGCCGTTAGTCTCGGATTGTTTCTGGCAAAGCATTCCGGCAAAAGGAAGGACAAGGTGCCAAATCACTTCCTGAACAACCTGGCATTTAAGAGCTTTTACAAGGGTTATGCGGAGCCCAATGCATGGCTTTCTGAAAATCCGGATAATGTAACCATTTACAACAACAATCCGCTATGTGGTTTTATCTTTACGACCAACGGATTCATCAATCTGCTGACGCTGCAGAAGGAAGCTTTCAATGCAGATAACTGGCATCCTCGTAATCCTAAGCTTCCCATACTTGTTATGGCAGGGGAGGACGACCCGGTCATCATTTCTGAAAGGAAGTTCCAGGAACTTCTATTCTTTTTGAAGAAGGTTGGCTACGGTAATCTACAATCTAAGCTATACAAAAACGACCGTCATGAACTTCTTAACGAATCGAATCATGAAGAAATTTTTGAAGACATTTTGAAATTCTTTGACGCATAGAAATCAAAATCGAGCAGGAGGCGGTGATTAACCGCCGTCCTCTCACAGCACCGTGCATCAGACTGTCTGACGGTTATAATAAATGTTATAATATATATAGTGTTGAAGGGATTCTATTATGTCATATATTGTTGGTAAAGACAGAACTCAAAATAGAATAATTGATAAAGATAATTCTGTACGTACCCTATACAGAACTTGCACGGACGTTCTCCGAATGCAAAAATCATCGTGAATAAATACCATTTCATCCGTCAGGTCACATAGGCCATTAAAATATACGTAAACAGTTTCAGCGGTCCATGCCCATTTCTCAGTTAAGTATTATAAACGCAGCCGCAAGCTCATCATGCCCCCCAACTATTGACAAAGAGCCGAAAAACAGGAATACTGCCAAAGATATATCATCTTCAGTACTCCTGTTTTCCCTTTTCCGTTCTTTTAGTAATTTATACTGCAGCCGTTTCCCCTCTGAATGCAGCATTCTGAACCACTATTGCTGAGATTCTGGTGATTTTTTCAAGGATTCTAGGCATTCGCTAATGATTAGTCCTTAATTCATCCATTAGCCCAAATACTTTTTTATGAACACATCCAAAGGGATAGGTTTTGAATAGTAATACCCCTGTCCAATGTCACAACCATACTCTGTCAGAATCCGTTCCTGTCCGATTGTTTCCACACCCTCAGCTACAATCTCAAATCCCATTTTATGGCACATGTCAAGAAGTGACTGCACTAAGATGCGGTTATTTTCATTCTCTTCCAGTTTTGCCACCAACCCTTTATCTATTTTCACCTGATCAAAGGGAATATCCACCAACATAGATAAATTATTATAAGATGCCCCAAAATCGTCTAATGAGATACGTAATCCCAACGCTTTTAACTGTCTTACCATATACTGAACAGTCCCATTCTCCAAACATCCGCTACTTTCAGTAATCTCTACCTCAATACGGTCCGGCTGTACCCCATAACGCTCTAATATATTCTTTAAATCATCCTCTAAATATAACTCCTGCAGGGTCTGCCTGGAAAAATTGACAGCAATCGTAACCTTCTCCGGCCATGACTTTATAAACTGACATACCTTTTCAAATACGTATAGATCCAGGCTGGCAATTAAATTGTTCTCTTCCAATGCAGGTATAAACTTATCAGGGGTGAGCATTCCTTCCAGGTCATCGTTGTATCTCACCAGTGCCTCTGCCCCAATAAGTTCATGAGTCCGTAACGATACTTTGGCCTGAAGAAAAATTTCATAGGCATTCTTTTCAATGTTATTCAACATTTTTCCCAGCATCCCCATCCTTGATACTACCCCTGACCTCTCCGCACCTATTTTCTGGTAATAAGACTTTTTGGTTTTCCACCAAATATTCCGCATCAACAACACATTTTTTTATGCTCTTACTTTTATCATCAAATACCTGACCAATGGAGGCAGAGAGTTCTAAGTGCTGATCAAGCCTTTCATGCAGGAGCGACAGCCCAGACATAAATTCTTCCTCATTCTGATTCAAAGGATAACATAGAACACATCTCCACTAACTCTATAAATGGACTCTTCAGGGAAACATTCCTTCAGCACAAGCGCCATATCCCTGAGAAGTTTATCTCCGTACTTCAGTCCCAAAAGCTCGTTGATACGCCTCATCTCATTCATGCTGACAACCACTACCCCGATACTTTTTACGAAATCACCATCGAACTTGGTACGGAAGTCAAAATAACTATCATAATTTTTTACGCCAGTTTTTTCATCATGCCCAATTAAATAGTGAAAGCGGTCAGCCAGTTCTCGTTTCTTCCTCTCCTCCTGGATAACAAAAAATAGTTTTCTGATAATTTTTTATCATTATCTGACTTCTTTCTGTTGATTATGACTAAAAATTCCGCTTTATCCCCGTTTCCCAAAACCGTAAGCACATCGAGGACTTTCATACCTTCCTCCATCATAATACGATAAAGTGCAACTGAACCAGAGGCTGCTTCTTCCAGAGAAAAAATACTCAACATTTCTTCCCATCCTCTATTTTTTGAGTACTGTAACACAGCAAGTGAAAAATCGGTCTCATCGGCCACCAGACTGTTATTGCTCCGCCAAATATAGAAGCGTTCCATTTCCCAGTTATTAATATCTATCGAAAAAACAGTGCGGCATCAGACTGATAAAATGAGACTGCTTCCTGAAGTGCCGTATGTATGAATGAAGACAGGTTCGGCTGCTGGATCATTTCATAGACACTCTCGATTACATTTTTTCCATCGTCTGCCTCCTTCATGGACTCATCTATATGATTCTGTAGATTTTTGACAAATGCCACCATATATTCCTGCCCACCATGACTTATAAGTATGTTTTTAATCAGAAACTCTTGCTTAAGCCATTCATTGTATTGCCTCCATTGAAAGAATTTATCCCTACTCCATTTTAGTACTGTACAACCGCTACACGGTAAATTCCTATGGTGCAACAGCTCATAACATTTCCTCCCTACACAGTCATCGCCCAGGATTCCCAGCCTCCTGGTGACGGCTCCGTTGACAGCCATCACTATGTAATTTCGGGGATCCACAACATAAGCTATCTCACCCTATCAAAACAGAACTCCTGCAGCACTGCCGTCAACCCATTGTCCACCTTCCAGGGCCGATATATTCCGCTAATATCCTGAAGATAAAGGAAGGCACATACGTGTCCATTATAAATGTTCACATATAACCGCCCTCTAAGTGCCATCCAAGATACGTCATTCTGCTCTACCATGCGTCTAAATTCAATGCCAACTTCTTGCTCTCCCTGTTCAAAGGCTCTCATTAAGTAATCTCTGTTCATGGCTCTTAGATATTTAGGAATATCCTCCGAGTAAGTCACATTTTTAATTCCCTGCTCCGCAATATCAGAAAAGGTCATGGTATCCTTCTGACTAAAATAGACAGACCACACCCCCCCTATCCAGAGAACCTTGTTATCAGTCAAATCCACCTCTCCATATGCAGCATATTCCTTAAGAAAAACATCGAACAACAGCATATCCTTAACATAGGATGTCTCTAACAGTTTCATATTGTCAATATTCTTTAGGACACCCACACTTCTTTTCTCCCTGCCACTGCCAGCAGGGGACGAAAGTATTAGACGATACCATTGCTCCTTGTCATTTTCTTTCCTAAGCTTGATGTCTGCATTTCTGTTGGTGTTCCCCACCTCAGCTACTTTAAAAGTGTCCTTAAAACATCCTGACTGTCCGGAATGATACATCCAGAGTCAATACACTTTTCGACAAAATTTGTCACAATCCGTTCCTTCCCTGGAAGCCAGGAAAACCCAGATACTAATACCGCTGTACCCGTAATATAACTATATTCAAAAATATCATGTTCCAACCCCAGAAGTTCATAGGGGAATTCCTGAAGTCCCTTCAATCTTCGGTAACTGCCGTATAGCACAGCAACCTCCGAATCTTCATAGTCAAACTCCCCTTCACAGAGTATAGGTACATAGCCTTCCTTAGGAAAATTCCAAGCAAACTGAATTTCTATCCTATTTTTACTTCTAATAGCGTTGTCAATGGCAGAATCCACATATCCATAATAACCTTTATGAATTCTTTTATATAAAAAATCATAAAGCTCTTCTGCAGATAAGGTACTAATATCTAGTAATCCACAGAGTCTTTCATCAATCCACACATACCTTTTCCCACTTCTTTTCTCCAATACCATTTTCCAGAGGCCAATATTGCCCTTCGTTATGGCCTTTTTTATCCATTTAGAATTTATAACACAATTGTTTTCGTTTTCCAGTCCTATCATCCTAGCGCCTTCACTCTCCTCTGACAAATACCGAATTAGTATTTATCTCTTCCATCAGAAACTACTGAAGGCGCAATTTCCCTACCTGAAAAGTCCGCCTTATAAGTACTTCCGCTCTTTGCTATCTGCTTTGATACCCATCCATTGCTTTCCTCTTCCCGACGATATTCCTTGGAAATGACTGGATTCTCTGCCAGTTTAAATCTATCAACTACGTTCTTTAAGACCTGAGCCTGATCAAATAATTCCTGGCTGGCTGCAGCGCTTTCCTGCGAAGCGGCAGAAGTCGTATGTACCACGTTAGATATCAAATCAATACCTGTAGTAATCTGAGCAGCCGATTTAGATTGCTCTTCCGTAGCCTTAGAGATACAATCAATAGTCTCCACCACATCGTCTGCACCCTTTGTCACTTCCTGCATCCTTTCTGCCGTTTCACTGGCAAGTTGTTTTCCATATTCAACAGCCCGCACTGAATTATCAATCAGCGCCGCCGTATTCTGGGAAGCCTCCTTGCTTTTTGCCAGATTGCGTACCTCATCAGCCACAACGGCAAAGCCCTTTCCCGCCGCTCCGGCTCTGGCCGCCTCTATAGCGGCATTTAATGCCAGTATATTCGTCTGGAAAGCAATATCTTCGATATCTTTCATAATTTTACTGATTCTCTTTGAGCTTTCGTTAATATCCAGCATAGCATTCAGCATATCCTGCATCTTCTTATTGCTTTCCCGTATTTGTCCTCCTACAAACTTCACCCGTTCACTCGCCTGAGAAGAATTATCAGCATTCTCTTTAATCCGGCCTGAAATACTTCCGATAGTAGTTGCCAGTTCTTCAATGGAACTAGCCTGGGATACTGCTCCTCGAGACAAATCCTGGGAACTGGCCGATAACTGCTCTGCGCCCATTGAAACCCGGCTAGAGGCCATCTTAATTTGAGAAAGTATAGACCGGAACGAAGCCACTATGGCCATAATACTGTCTCTAAGTTCCGTAAAATCACCAACAAATTCTACATTTGGCTTTACCGTCAAATCCCCTTCTCCAAGTGCTTTCATGCCACGTTTTATATCTGTTATGTAGGTATTCAATACCCGCGATGTATCACTCAGGGCTACATACAAACTCTTAAGCTCCACCAAATCCGATTTATTGTCAACCGCGGTATGCAGGTCCCCCTGAGCCAAATCCTCCAATCGTTGCGTATAGTAATCCAACGGCCCGCAAATCCAATTCGATATATTTGCAACCGCATACAACGTCAAGGCTAGAAAAGAGACACTAATCAATGTTTGAAATAAAATTGTCACACCTCCATGTGTTAGTACCGACACAATCCCGGTTAATATCCCAAAAAGCAGATTCAAACCACCAAATATTACTATCATCTTATTCTTAATACTATTCATTTTTTTATCCTCTTTCATCATCATTCTGGACCACTACCTCGTGTCAAAATGGAATTAAAATCAAGGTATCCATACCCCTGAAGAATCCACATAGTAACCATCTATCCAAGCATCATGCAGCATTTGTCTTGTAGAGGTATCAAAGTAATGCCATTTCCCATCTAACAACCACCAACCAGAAAGTGCAGCATACCGGTCATTCATATAGTAAATTTTCCCATCAATGTTGTTCCAGCCTGTTACCGCTGCCCCATCATTGCCAAAATAATACCAGTTACGGTTATCCCAAACCCATCCTGTCCTCATGGCTCCATCCTCGCTCAGGACATACTGATGGCCTTGCCATTTTTGCCATCCAGTAAGCATATATCCCGCCGGGTCAAACAGATACCATTTGCCATCAATCTCCTTCCATGTGTTGCTTGGATATGTGCCATCCTCCTCCTGGAACCACCATCCACCATCACTCTTCTGCCAGCCATGAACCGGCCTTTTTCCTCCATTTGAATACCATCCATACTTCCTGTCTGGAGTTTCCCTTGCTTTAAGACGCAGACCATCGGATTTGGTCCAGGCTGTAGGCCTAATATAAGATGCCTCCTCCGAATCCTTAGGTATACCTCTAACATGGAACACATATGTACCCTCCTGTACCATGTAAGGATAGAAATCATAAGAAGTCCCTATCACCTTCTCCAACTCACAAATCTTATTCCCATCCCGGTACAGTACAAGCTCATAAGCACTGATTCCCTTTATGGCCTCCCATCTAGCATTGCCATTAGAATAATCATCATCCCACCATGCATCATCAGGTTTATCATATTTGCCTGCCACAGTGGGTAAGGTAACCGTGATAATCAGTGTCTCCTTATTATCTGCAATCCTGGCGGAATTATACTCAGCCCCATAAACCGTCACCTTTCCCTTGCCATTGGTTTTATTAAAATAATAGCCAGCCCTGGCATGCAGGGAAATTTTCACCTTCGGCTTATCCCCAATCTGCCACCCCTCCTCATTCTTCATGCCACTCCACTCATAATTTCCTACAGAGTAGGAATCGCTGTCCTTAGTAATCATAATATATCCCGACATATCCCCTTCCCTAACCGCAGACTCCACGTTGATGGTTACTGTTTCAACAGGAATCCTGGTCTCCTGTCTTCGGGCTGCTGCTTTGGCAGTCATAGGAAAACAGGCGATAAATACCAGCAACCCTGCCATAAAGACAATCCATCTTTTGTTTTTATACATATATCCACCTCTTTATCTTCTATCGATAATCATCTAAAATGTATAATTCAGGAAATACACATAAATATCAACTACCAGTTGATATAATCCCGGAGGAATCTCACTGCCAACCTCCATCTGGCTCAACACATTGGCTAATGAATTATCCTCATAGACGGGTACTCCATTCTCAACCGCCAATTCCACAATCCTTTCTGCCAGGAAACCAGAACCCGAGGCCACAACAGCTGGCGCCAGTCCACGTTCTTCGTCATAACTAAGTGCCACTGCTTTCTGATTAAAAATCCTGCTAAATTCTGACATCGACAATCTCCTTTTCCCTTGTAAGTCTACCAAAAACATCAATCGGTCTCAGCGGTTCCTTCATTGCCTTAAGGTGTAACTGCACGCGGAGACATGCTGTTCTTTGTTATCATTGTATTCAAAGCGTTTTCCATCTCCCGCTCCTCGCCCGACAATTTTCTAGGATAGTAAAGCTGGATTCCCACTTCACCACTCTCCCTGTAATCCAGTACTATATCAAACAGCCCTAGCCTCTTCACTTCCATTTTAATTAGCATTCGGATTGTCCTTTCATTTTCTCTATCCTTCTCTTTCCTGCCATCATTTTGCTCCACCCATATTTCCGAAAACAAGGACTGACTCCCCATGTTGACCGGAAGCATGAAATGCAATAGGGGCATATATACACTCTCATTCCCCAATATGGTCTTTAACATCTGTAAAAAGACATCCTTAGAGGCGGCAGCTCCTAGACCAGCCTTTAACATGGCGCACAGTTTATCATTGAATTTTTCTTCTGGTCTGTCCATCCTTTTTTTCAGAAGTCCCGAGACCAGCATGGCTGCCCCCTGTTCTCCCACTGGTATGTCTGCCATTCCCAAAGAGAAGACCAGACCAGTAAAATCCTCCAGGACCTTATCCGGATTGCCGTTGACATAGGCAGCAGTCTGATGGGTAACCAGAGACATCAGACTGCGAACCGCCCCCATGTCATGGGTTCGGTGGATATAGTTTGAAAAAAATGGAATCAATTCCCGCAAAAGCACCTTCCTGTTATTCTGATAATTCTCCTTCATATAAACAAGGGGATCCTCCCCCATCAGCTGGTCTGTCTGCGGCAGAATCAGTCTGGATAATATCCCCTGCAAGATCATGCGTCCGCCGGGAACAGATGCTCAGACATGGCATTTCCTTCCCCAATAATCATCTGAAGCTTATGGCCGCCAGCAACCATATCACCATATCTTCCCGCTGCCTGCAGTATCTGACTTTTAAACATCATCTGAGATGTAGAATCGAAAGCATTCTTCAAAAGCCGGAAGAAATCCTCCGAATATTCAGAGCCTCCCCGGGCTTGGGCCTTCATAAATTCCAATATTCCATTCTCATCCAAGTCCGCGATGCCTGTCAGCTCAGTATACAGTTCCATCAGTGCAGGATTCCCTCCGAAGGCCGCATATGCCTGTGCCTTGTCAAAGAAGATGCCGGAAAACTCCTCCACAAAACTAGATGATTCCTTCATCTGGCAAATAAAGCTATCATAATTAGACTGTGATAATAAATTGGAAGCTTTATCCTCCCTCTCGCTGCGATTGTCGGGCCTGATAATTTTAGACGGGTCTACCACATTCTCAACCACCTCTGTCACCAGGCCTGATTGGATTATCCGCAGTGTATTACTTTCAAAGCCGGGATTCACCGGCTGCGTTGTTCTTAATATATCTGCCATATTTCACCAGTCTTTCTAAATGTTTTTGTACCCTTTGGCCTTATTTTTTTTTCCAATTTACCGATTAAACTAATATACACTAATAAGAGAAGGCGGTGCATTATTATGGATAATGGCATGGAAAATATGCTGGACACATATCTTTTTGAAACAAACTCTCTTCTGGCGCAATTGGATGAACTTTTAATCAACGCTGAGAAATCAAAAGATTTCACAGCGGATAATGTAAATGAAATTTTCAGAATTATGCATACAATCAAAGGTTCCTCCGCCATGATGGAATTCACTTCCCTTATGACAATTGCCCATAATATTGAAGACTTATTCTACTTTATCCGCGAAAATGGAATCGAACAACTGGCCCCAGTCTTTAAACAGGATTTGTTTGACCTTATGTTCCGTTCCACGGACTGGTTAAGGGCGGAAGTCGAGAAGGTTGAAAACAATCAACCCCTTACTGCTAATATCGGCAATTTCACATGCCAAATTAAGGCATTTCTCGACAAAATAAGTAAAAACTTTACTGATACGGATAGGGAGACCAAGCCCCTTCAGCAGTCGCCCTCGAAACCGCTGACAGAATCATTGGATTTCCACAATCTGGCAGAGCCGTACATAATAAGAGTATTTTTTGAAGAAGGAATCGGCATGGAAAGCTTAAGGGCATACATGCTCATGGATAGCTTAAAGGGCGGACCGTTTTCCTTTTCCTGCTATCCTCCGGACGTAGAGACAAATTCCGATACAAGTGAATTCATCATAGAACAGGGATTTTATCTGGGTTTTCAATCCCAGGAAGATCAGGATGCCGCTGTACACATCCTGGCCAATCTGCCGAACATATCATCTTACGAAACGCTAGTGAATCTCCCTGAAACAGCGGATGAAAAGGCCCCTGAGCAAGACGTCATCAGCATTGTACCGGAAAAGACATTATCCTTGCCCGCTGCCGCCCCAAATATGAATGACTCTGGGGCCAAATCAACCCATAGTGCTTCCAAACAGAGTTTAATCAGCGTCAACTTATCGAAACTGGACAGCCTTATGGCTGTGGTTGGAGAAATCGTCATCACAGAGTCCATGGTTACCTCTTCTCCTGATTTGAAAGGGCTTAAGTTGGATTCCTTCTTAAAATCCAGCCGTCAGTTGCGGAAGCTTACGGATGAACTTCAGGATATTGCCATGTCCCTGCGAATGGTCTCCATATCCGGTATCTTCCAAAAGATGAACCGTATCGTAAGGGACATGAATAGAGAATTAAACAAAGATGTGGCATTAATCATGGTCGGGGAAAATACTGAGGTAGATAAAACCATCGTAGATTCAATCAGCGATCCAATTATGCATATTGTCCGCAATGCCATGGACCATGGGATTGAGACTGACCAGGAGACCCGTCTGGCAGCGGGGAAGCCTGCCCAAGGTACCATAACCCTTTCCGCAGAACATACGGGCAGCGAAGTGCTTATCTCAATCAGAGATGACGGCAGGGGATGAGTTCGAAGCCATACTGGATAAAGCTGCGAAAAATGGGCTTCTCACGAAACCGGAAGGTGATTACAGCCGACAGGAGATCTTAAATCTTCTAATGCTTCCCGGCTTTTCCACCAATGAAACCGTAACAGAGTATTCCGGTAGGGGAGTTGGTATGGATGTGGTCAAAAAAAATGTAAAGGCCGTGGGCGGAACCGTCCTGCTATCCAGCGAAGAAGGGGAGGGTTCCTGCGTGACCTTAAAGATTCCTCTGACCTTAGCTATCATGGACGGCATGGAGGTTTCCGTAGGGGATTCTATTTTCACCATCCCCACCTCCAATATCCACCAGGCTTTTAAAGTCACCCGTGAAAAAATAATCCATGATGCAGATGGTAAGGAAATGATTGAATGTATGGGCAACTATTACCCAATAGTGCGTCTCCACCAACTTTATGATATAGAAACAAAAAGTGATGATATTGAGAGTGGAATCCTTGTTTGGGTGGAATCTAGCGATAAGTCCTATTGTCTCTTTCTAGACGAACTTCTAGGCGAACAGCAGGTTGTGGTAAAACCCCTCCCTGCCTATCTGGATAATTTCGATATCAAGCACTCCGGCATCACCGGCTGCACCATCATGGGGATGGAAATATCAGTCTTATACTGGATATATCCGCCCTGTTTGATGTAGCCCTCAGACAATATTAAGGAGGAATACCATGTCAACCACCTGGTCAGATAACACAAATTATGATGGGGAATCCTATTTTGAGGAATCCTCGGAAACAGAAAACACAGAAAGCCTTAGCCGCTATGTGGCATTCATCTCCAATGGCCTGACTTATGTCATAAATGCTTCCTGTGTAACAGAGATTATAACCAACCATTCAATCAGAAAACTTCCTATGGTACCTAGCTATATACCTGGTATCATTAATCTGCGGGGGCAAATCATTCCCATCGTAGATGTCCGCCGAAGGATGGGAAATTATTATCCTTCGGATGAAAGTTCAAAAAGACAGAACTGTATTATCGTCATCAATATACATGCGATGGAAATTGGGATCATCGTGGATACGGTCACTAAGACTCTGGATATCTCTGAAGCCGCAATTGCCCCCATGCCGCCCAATAACAGGCAGGAATTAGTAAACGGTATCCAGACAACACCTGATGGAGAGACTGTCCTCTTCTTTGACCATGAGATGCTGGTCAATACCTTATAGGAAGTCGGTGCGTATATGTTTGAAATTTCACAAAAGGACTTTGCCATCCTGTCCCAATTCGTACAGAAAAATTATGGTATCAATCTGTCCCATAAAAAGCCTGATTGAAAACCGCTTAACCTCTACATTGGTCCATGATGGCTACCAAAATTTCTCTGATTATGTCCATCATATAACCGAAGAACGCCCAGCCCAGGATATTGACATCATGCTAAACAAACTGACTACAAATTATACCTATTTTATGCGGGAATCAGAACATTTTGAATATTTCAAAGCCACCATCCTTCCTTGGATTGTCGAAACAAGGAGAGATAAAACCATGTGTATATGGAGCGCCGGATGCTCAAGCGGGGAAGAGCCCTATACACTCTCCATGATTATCCAGGATTTCCTGGGTAATCAGGCATCCCTTTGGGACACCCGGCTTCTGGCTACCGATATCTCCCAGGAGGTTCTTTCGAAGGCAAAGGCGGCCCAATACCCGTCAGAAGCGTTAAAGGGGTCAGCGAAGATTGGAAAAAATACTTTGTAAAGCAGTCCGGACACGACAGCTATACCGTAGCCCCTCGGGTTCGTTCCGATGTAATATTCCGTACGTTCAACTTAATGTCACCCATCCGTTTCCGCAGTAACTTTGATGTTATATTCTGCAGGAATGTAATGATATACTTTGACGGCCCAACCAGAGATTCCCTGGTCAACCGTTTTTATAATGCCACTAATCCAGGAGGATACCTGCTGATAGGTCATTCTGAATCAATCAACAAATCTGCCTCCTCCTATCACTATATTAAACCCGCAACCTATCGGAAGCTTTAAGGAGGAGCACATGAATATTAAAGTCATCGCCATCGGTGCCTCTACCGGAGGGACAGAGGCTATTTTGGATATTTTAAAGAAACTACCGGATGGGCTCCCTCCCATAGTGATTACCCAGCATATGCCAGCCGGTTTTACCGCCATGTATGCTCAACGTCTGGACAAAGCCTGTGTCATGAAGGTGAAGGAGGCCAAAGATGGAGACCATCTGGAACGCGGTTTGGCTCTGGTCGCTCCAGGAGGGATGCAGCTAAAATTGACCGGTAATTCTTCCGGACTGTCCGTTCGTGTCTGGCCCGGCAAACGGCTCCATGGTGTGGCCCCGGCAGTGGATGAGCTTTTCCATTCTGCTGCAAAGCTTGCCGGTTCAAGCGCTGTGGGAATCATACTGACAGGAATGGGCCAGGACGGTGCGTCAGGCCTTCTGGAAATGCGCCGCCGGGGCGCTTACACCATTGGTCAGGATAAAGCCTCCTGCATCGTATATGGCATGCCTATGGCTGATTATGAAATGGGAGCTGTGTGTATCCAGGCTCCGCTTTCCGGAATTCCCGCCATACTGATGAATTACCTAACCCGCTCATCTTAATTTAACTGCCATTCTGGCCGATATATAGGATAGGGGGTAGGGAATCAGATGCATATACTTAAAAGGAAGGAGGGTTCCCATGGAAATTAATCCCATCGGTTCATATTGCCTTCATCCGGCAAAAAATGAGATGTCTCCCCATTCGCAGGGGAACAGCAGAAGCACCACGGCAAACTATGACACGATAGCAATACAAAAGGACGGAGAGGATGTATGTTTCCGAAAATCCTTGGTTTCCCATATATGGACCGATGTCCGCCGGGGAGCCTCCGCCGATAAGTTGGCGGACTTAGCTGACAGAATCCGCAACGGGAACTACCATCCTGATGCAGATGCCATCGCCGATAGAATCATGATGTCAGGAATCATTTCAAACGAGTAAACGGAGAATAACCATGAATGATAATATTTCAGAATTTCATACACAGCTCAAGGATCTGCTCATCAAATATTCGGACCTTTTTAAGGAACTTGGAGCAGTGGAGCAGCTAAAATACCAGGGGGCAAAAGCATTTGATCTTCATGCTTTAAATACTGCCATGAAGGAAGAACAGGTACTCATCATGACGCTGAGGGGATATGAGCAGAAACGCATTTTGCTGTTTAAAGCCTTAAACCTTCCTGAAAGAACGCCCTTAAGCCAATTAGAGCAGATTCTTTCCCCTGCCGTAAGGAGAGAGTTTAGCGATTACACAAAACAGCTTTTAAGTTCCTATTGTTTTTTTCTTTCCATTTATGAAAAAACCCACAATATACTGGAAATGAATGCCCGTCTTCTAGACAGGCATATCCAGGATTTAGATAAGAGGACTACCTCGGGCAGGCCCTACAAGCAGGACGGTTCCTCTGAGATTCAATCCTTTCATCGAATGAAAAATATACAGATATAGGAGGTACCGTTCCATGATACGCTCATCCTTTACAGGTTTTAATACGGCCCGGCTTGGCCTCATGGCCAGCCAGAACGCCATGGAGGTGACGGGACAGAACATCACCAATGTAAAGACTACTGGATATAGCCGCCAGCGTCTCGAACAAAGTAGCTTATCCGGGTCCACCAATATTTACAATAAAGTCTCTGATGCCCATATAGGCTATGGCGTGATTGTTAACACAGTTTCTCAAATCCGTGATCCCTTTGTCGATACCCGGTACCGTCTCCAAATGGCTAATCTGGGAGAATTTGACAAGAAGCTGTCCATCTTAAATGATTTGGAAAGCCACCTGGATGAAATTGGAGGAGGCAAGGATGCACTGGCTGCTCAGCTGTCCGATTTCCACAGCAGTCTCCAGGCGTTGCAGAATTCCCCCGGTGATGTGACGATGGACAATGCTGTCAGAGGTGCAGCCAAATCCATTACCGAATACTTAAATCTTTACAGCAATCAACTGAATGAACTGAGGTCCCAGATAGAAGGAGGGCTATCAAGAGATACGGATGATATTAATAAACTGCTGTCTGAGATCCAGGAACTGAACATCTCCATAATGAACAGTCAGGCCAATGGACTCCCCGCCTTGGAACTCCAGGATCAGAGGAACCTGCTGCTGGATTCCCTGTCAACCTATGGCAAAATCAGCGTAAACTATACCAGTACTATAGCCCCTTCCGGTGCTTCCATTGATACCATGACGCTGAATATGACCATGTCGGATGGCTCTTCTGTGAATCTGCTGAAGGGAACCGGTGCCCCGGCCGTATTCCAGCTCCAAACCAGTGCAGACGGTTCACTCCGCGTGGATATAACTCCCGGCGATGGTTCCGCCAAAATAGAGGGCGCAGCCTTTTCCGCGGGTTCGTTCAAAAGTACCCTGTCCATGCTAAATAATGATGGTAGTTTTGATGGCACTGCCACTCACGGGATAGGTTATTATCAGAAGAGCCTCGATGAATTTGCCAGAGTATTTGCTAAAACCTTCAACACGTTGAATAATCTAAACGGGAAGCTTGCTGGAAAGGATTTGTTCACCTCCTCCGATGGCCAAGCCATCAATGCAGGCAACATCCGGATTACTGAGGAGTGGATGAAAGGGACCACCCGTATCACCGGTGGTGCGGCTGCCGATTCCCCTGCCGGAGACAACAGCAACATCCTGAACATGATATCTGCTCTCACCGGCAATCAGACATTTACCGGTGGAAAAGGCGGTACAGTATTTAAGGGCAGCTTTCAGGAATGCCTGGAAGATTTCCGGAATATTCTTGCAACAGATACCAAGACCACAGAATCCACGATGAAAAATTACCTGAGCATCGTCCAGGACATTGCTTCCGTCAGAGAGGGGATATCCGGTGTGAATTTGGACGAAGAGACGGCCAATATGATGCAGCTCAATAAAGCATTTACTGCTGCTGCCCGGTTGATGACCACTTTGGATGACATGTTAAACTCAGTATTGGGTATGGGCATTACAAAATAAGGAGGGACTTTGAATGAGGATTACCACTAATTCCGTAATGAATAACTATATATATAATCTGAATACAATCATGAGAGACAGGGATAGCGCAGGGAATCAAACCATGACCCATCGCAAATTCACCAAAGCCTCCCAAGACCCTCGCTCTGCCCAGACTGCATCTCTGCTCCACCGCAGATATCTGCAGAATAAAGACTATATTTCTACGGTCAAGGCCCATCAGGAACGGCTGGACATGGTCAGTTCTGCCCTGGAGGATATCCAGGGCCAAGGCTCAAAGGTCCTAAAAGATTCCGCTCTCAAGGCCATCAACGGTACCACTTCTGCCAGCGAGAGGAGCGCTTTGCTGAAACCTTCAGACAGATTCAGGAATCCATGCTTCAATATGCCAATACAACCTATCAGGGAAAATACATATTCGGCGGATGCCACAATGACAGCGCTCCCTTTTCCGGGAGCGGCAGCCGCATCACCTATGCTGGAACAGATGTCACCAGTGGCCAGACTGCTGCCCTGGATACCCTGAGCCAGGAAAAAGCCTGCGTAGACATCGGCCTGGGATTAAATGATGGTCCCGTATCGGACAGCAATACCTTAAATACCTCCATTCCCGGTATTGCAGTCCTGGGTTATGGAGTCACCCCTGATGGAATCAGCAAGAATCTGATTGCCCTCACCGGCCAGATGTCTGAGCTTCTTAAAAGCAGCGAGGGAGACTGGGTTAACGGAGGGGCCCAGCGCTTCAAGGACATGATGTCCCAGTATGAGGACAGTCTCAATCAGGTGATTGACACACAATCCGCAATTGGTGTTCAGAGTCAGTCATTAGAGATTACAGCCAGCCGGCTAAACGATTTAGACCTCACTTACAACACCCAGATTGTAGACGTGGAGTATGTCAATGATGCCGAGGCAATCTCTGAATATTACTACGCGCAGTATACTTATAATGCAGCCCTGAGGGTAGGAAGCTCCATTCTTGGTCCCTCCCTGCTGGATTTCCTGAAATAGCGGCCTGATTGAATGATACATGGAAGGAAAGGAGATTTAATATGCAGCCGTTGATTAACATCCAAACGATTCCACTAAAATATGAAATGTCCATTACCCCCTCCCGTATCCAGAGGAATTCCAAGGTTTCTCAGCTTCAGATAGAGCATACGCCCGGTAGCCTGACTATACAGGCAAGACCCGCCAGGCTTCAAATCAATAGTCAGGAGGCCAGGAATTCCGTGTGTCCTTCCCTCAGCCTGTCAATACGCCAGAACGTGGCTAAAGGAGAGGAATGTGCTGGACAAAGTGTACAAAAGAGCGCAAAGGAGGGAACCATGATGGCAAACGCAACGCCATCTCAAAACATCCTAAAAACCATTATTGACAGTCGTGTTTCCTTTCCTATAGGAGACTTTAATCTGGATTTTATTCCTAAAACAGGACCAGACATCCAATATCAGGAACCCAGTCTGGATATCCAGTACCAGATGGATCGGATGAATTTCGATGTCCGCGTGTCTGGCGGTGATATAGAATACATTCCCGGTTCCGTGGATTTCACCATCACCCAATGGCCCGATGTATTAATTGAATATATTGGCCAGCCCATGTATGTCCCCCCCAGGGATGAGCAGTTTTCAGCAAGAGCGTGACCCGCTCTTGCTTTTTAAAAGCCTGCTAATAAGTCAAGTCTCAATTGGAGATTCTTCAAAGAAATTCATGGAGGTAGGTTATTGTACTACAATAAGACCGCCATTGCTGCCGGCCTCAAAAAAAGAGGTGTGATTACTCAGCCTTGTTCTGAGCGGCTATACACACTTTCACCTTGCCGCAATATATCCGAAGGAACTTATTGGCGTCGGCAGACATCTATACAAGATATAGGGCTTGCCACCAGAACACTTTTTGTCAAGAAACTGATAAACTCGGTCATCGGAGGGAGCTGTTTGAAGCAGCGATATCACAATCAAACACAGCGTTTTCGCAGCCGTGATGGTCCGCATTTTGACGCAGGATTTCTTTTAGACCTGTGGGAACCAGATGTATCCATATCTGTTTTGAGTACAGTGCCGCCTGCCCGCAGGACAATAACGGTGCTTTTGCCTTTCGATACGTCAATTAACGTAAACAACGTAACGGTTAGTCCTAATTGGCTGTTAGGTATCTAACCACCACAAAATCTATTGTAAGAGGAGGTAATTTCATGCACTTCAACACACCCAGCTTTGGAACTGTCGAATACGAACAAAAGGACATCATCCGCTTCCAGGAGGGTCTGTTCGGCTTTGAAAATATGATTGACTACCTGTTAATTCACATCTCACCCATTGAAGATTCTTTTATGTATCTTCAGAGCCTTCAGGATGAAAATCTGTCCTTTATCCTGGCCAACCCCTTCACTCTTTATCCAGGCTACTCTCCCTCTCTGAGCAAGGAGGATTTAATACAAATGGATCTACAGGACGACACCCCCGTTGTCTTTTACTCCATCTGTGTCCTGAAAAAAACCATTGCCCAGAGTACCTGTAACCTGAAGGCTCCCCTGGTAATACGAACAGATACCAGGAAAGGCTTCCAGGTGGTACTTCAGGACCCGCAGTATGGTTTTCACCACCCTTTTCCAGACTTATCCTTAGATGAAAGGGGGGAACTGCGATGCTGATACTGCAGCGAAAAACCGGGGAATCCATACGTATTGGAAATGATATACGGATTACGGTGACAGATACCTCCGGTGATAAGGTCAAGCTGGCTATAGAGGCACCTAAATACATTCCCATTGCAAGGGAGGAGCTGGTGGAAGCCGCAAAAAATAACAAGGAGGCCGCCGCATTTTCTGCCGACGCCCTCACTAATCTTACACGTGTTTTAAAAACGGTTAATATTGAATAATTTTATTTGCGTGCAACAGGCCTCCCTTCCTTTCTGCAGAGTTGCCGCCGCTGCTGTTCAAAGATATATGCACACAGCTTATCCTCAATTCCTGGAGGGTAAGCTGTAAATGAACAGCCCGTCCTCCAAACATCCCCTATCTTCTCCTTTCTGCATATCCTGCAGTCCAGCCTGACCTCCATTTTTGACAAAAAATTAAACCTCAGTTCAAAGCTTTCCCCGATATCTCCCAAATCCTCCCTTGTCTCGATGAGGCAGCCCAAACTCAGATCCCGCAAAACCACCTCCATCAATACACTACGTTTTCCCTTTCTTTTTAGTATTTCAGCCCTTTCCGATATTTCCACACGGAACGCTTGTCTGCGTTCACCATTTGATATATTTCCTATGTCATTAACGGTAATCATGTCCACTAAAATCCTTTTAACAGTACCTGTCACCATGCAGAAACCTTCAGAAAAATTGAAGATATTGACCTTTACCTCCATATTCTCTTTCAATCCCGGAATGTTTCCGTTTCTTCTGAAAATGACAAATTCCTGCTCACTTATCTCCTGTATGGAGCCTGCCGCGACTAACTTGTTCTCCTTGTTTCTGACCTCACAAAGGCAGTACAGATCCTTTATGTTCAAATGGTTCATATCCAACCTCCTGATTTGCTCTCATTACTCCCTTTTCCATCTTCTCCCGCCTGCCCGCTCTCTTCCTCCTTTGCCGCCCGCCCACGTCTTTCCCAAAGAGACAGGATTCTTTCCAGATATGGGGAAATTAGGAAAAAAAAACTTTGTGCAGCCCTCTCCACTCTTTGGCGTAATCTCCTGAAAGGTATATGAATAAGGCGACGAATCCAACAAAACCATAAGAGCCATGGATGGTGTTCCAATACAGGATAAAGCCCAATCATATACTTCCTCTGGGGAAACAACCAATGCAGAACGGCCAATACTCTGGCCTTCCTCTCCTCCTTAATCTTCCAGATTTCCAGCCTGCCCATCAGAGGAAGCAATTTCATACAGGCCTCCCTCGCATACATTCCTTTGGACAGAATATATTCCTCCATATCAAGATAGCCATCGTTCTTCATCTCTCTGGGGAATTTCGCGAACCACAGCCACGCCAAATCCCTTAAGCCCCTGGAAAAATCAAGGAGATCACATTCGGCCAGCCGTTGATCAATATAGGTCCAGTTAAGACCTTGCCCACACGACTTCAGGTAGAGGTAGATGTCTACGGCATCGCGGATATCTGCCTGTGAAAGGGAAAACCTGACAGCACTCCAACAAACCATCAGCAGATACCGGTCCTCCGGCTCCATACAATATAGCTCATTCTCCCCCTCAGCCCTATGGATTCGTTCCCATAGATTGGCAAACAGACGCTCCATCTTTCTGTCGCACTGGAACAGGCGGACATACGCGGTAATATGCCAGCCATTAGACGCAACGAACCGGTATCCCCCCTGCAGACTTTCCCCCTCATAGCGAAAGCCGCCTGCATACATAGTCTGAAACAATCTCCCCACCCTGTCTTCCCGGATTAGAAGGGACAGCCCGTCCACCTCCCTCATATCTGACTGGGGATACAGGCCCTTAACCTCCTGCGGAGGCAACAGAACACTGGGGATATCATCCTTTTCAAGCATCTCAAGGATTCCATGAACCATCTTCCTGTAGGCAGCATCCTTTGTCACCAGTTCACGGAATCTGGCACCGTACCGTTCCCTCCATTCCGGAGGCATGGATTCATTAAACAGAAGGGCATAGCAGATCATTGTCTGTACCCTATGATATGAGGATATATTGAAGAAGGCTCCAGTCATGCCTGGGTCCCGTATCCCCTGGCTTCGTTATTCAAAACTGCTTTCAAAAGAGAAAGCAGATAATCCATTTCCATCGAATTGTAGACCATGACATACTCCTTTTTATATTAAACTTCGGCAAATCCTGCCAAAAATTAAGTAGTACTTTACACAAAAAAAATATAGTTTTTTTGTGTAAAAATATTCCTCTCCCTTCCTTAATTCCATCCCTCCGATACCGATATAATATATGTAAGATAAAATGAATCCGTGACGCGTAACGGATTAAACATGCAGGAGAAAGGATTCTTCTGTACACACTCAAGGAGGAAAAAATATGAGAATCCAACACAACATTGCAGCACTGAATTCCTACAGACAGTTAGGAAACAACAACAATTCTGTATCCAAGAACTTAGAGAAGCTTTCCAGCGGTTTCCGCATCAACAGGGCCGGTTATGATGCCGCAGGTCTGGCTATTTCTGAGAAGATGAGGGCTCAGATTACCGGTCTGAACACTGCGCAGAAGAACGCTCAGGACGGTATCTCCCTGGTACAGACTGCTGAGGGCGCGTTAACTGAAGTTCACTCCATGTTAAACCGTATGGTCGAATTAGCGAACCAATCTTCCAACGGTATTTATGACAACGCAGTAGACCGTACTAACATGCAGAAGGAAATCACTTCCTTAAAGGATGAGATTGACCGTATCGCAGAAGGTACCAACTTCAACGGCATCAAGCTGTTGGATGGGTCTCTTGACGGTGCGGGAAGCGCTGGTGCAAATGGACTGGTTGGTGGGAAGATTGCCAACTGGAAGGCAGCTGTCTTTACGGGTACAGGTAAGGATGCCAGCGCTGGTGCAGCTATTACGTTTACTAATAAAGATGTTATTTTAGTTGATGGTTCCCGCGTAGAGGTAGACTGGAGCACCTTGAGTGCAGATGAGCAGGCTCTCCTCACTAAGAATTGGACAAGCAATACCAATGCTACAGCATCCAAGGATGCAGCCGCACTGATGGAAAAGACCATTAATGCAGCTATTGATAAGGCAAATAAGGATCGGGGAACCAGTATTGATCATGTTAGCGTAACTAGCGACGCTACTAACAAAAAGTTTTCCATTACTAGTGGTATGAAAGGTACTGGTGCTTCTTCCATAGGCTTTGATCAGTCTGCAAAACCTAGCACTAACAAAACTGTATTGGGTATTGTAGTCGGTGTTACGGATACGCAAACAACTACGGCAGCCACCTCCAACCTAATTATTGATCCCACCAGTGCTAATGGTTCATTTAATATGTTAATAAATGGAGAAGAGGTTAATATCACTACTAATGGTTTGACTAACACAAGCTCCGCAAGTCAGATTGTTACCCAGCTTCAGCAGGCAATCACTACTGCCCTCACCAATTATGATACTGCAAAAGGCACAACAGGTACTCCCGATGCCATGCAGGGTAAGGTAACCGTATCCTTTAATAACCAGGGTGCGTTGGAATTTACAAACACCAGTGGCAATAAAATCGGCTTCTCTGACAAAGAAGGTGGTGAGGTGGCTAAGACTCTAGGCATCTCCGCAGAAGGCAAAGCTGTTGCAGGCGGCGGTCTGACCCTTCAGATTGGTGATACCGCAGAAGATTTCAACCAGTTGAATGTCTCTGTTTCCGACATGAGCACAAAATCACTGGGCATTGACAGCATCAGTGTGGCAACCCAGGCAGGTGCAGTGCTGCTGTAGATAAGATTAAGGCGGCTATCAACACCGTATCCTCTACCCGTGGTACTTTGGGTGCTGTCCAGAACCGTTTGGAGCATACCATCAACAGCCTGAGTGTAAGCGCTGAGAATATGACAGCCGCTGAGAGCCGTATCCGTGACGTTGATATGGCATCCGAAATGATGGACTACACCAAGAACAATATTCTGGTTCAGGCTTCCCAGGCCATGCTTGCACAGGCCAATCAGATTCCGCAGGGGGTTCTTCAGTTATTACAGTAATGTTCCATAGGAATTCAGAAGAAACAGCTTTCGGGCTGTTTCTTCGTATTAATGCAGCATAATGTAGATGCAGAAAAATGAGGAGGAAAATATGCGCTCCATGCAGATTACCAGCCTGGGCAATACCAATCTCAAGGAAATGAACATACGGCAGGGACAGTTCATATCCCCAGAGGGAACTGAATTTGCCCAAACAATCTCATTCAGACTTTCTGCCCCAGTGGGATAGAGGCAATATTTCAGGAGGCTTCTTCCGCCTATGGCATTCCAGCCATTGTCATTAAGGCGGTTGCCAAGGCCGAGTCGGATTTTAATCCCAGGGCCCTCTCTCACTGTGGCGCCCAGGGTGTAATGCAGCTTATGCCCGCCACGGCCCGTGGACTTGGAGTGACTGACCCATGGGACATTCGGCAGAATATCATGGGCGGAACCAGGTATCTCCGTTCCATGCTGGATAAGTATGACGGGAACCTGAAGCTGGCCCTTGCCGCCTATAATGCCGGCAGTAACAACGTGGATAAATATGGTGGAATTCCTCCCTTCAAGGAGACCCAGAACTATGTGGCAAAAATCATGGGGATGTTAAGGGAGTCCGGCGTGACGGAATACCCTTCGCTTTCTCCAGGCATTGGTGGACAGACCTCTGGCCAGGCAGTCCGGAATGCGCTATCTAGCGGCAACTATAGTCAGTTATTGACACAGGTTCTGGGATTCGACGGTTTTACCGAAGATGATTATATCCTTCTGCTGGAGATGATGCGGCTTTCAATGTCTTCTTCCCTTAACAGTGTATTTGCAGGAACTCCGAACCTCGGGCAGTCTCCACCATTTGGTAGCGTTGGATTTCCGAATCTGCTCTGGGAGGCAACATAGTTTGAAATTTTATAGGGCAAACAAATATGTATTATGTCACATAAGTCTTACGATAATATTCTTTCTAATTTCAGTCTGTTTTCTAATCGGTTGTTCGCATCATTCCGAAGCACAACCTATTGATACAAATTTCGGGACGGAAGATGACATGCCAATCTCTATTTCAACCGTTCTCCCGGATCAGAGCGATGTTCCGGATATCCCGTCTCCTGCTGAAGAGTCCATGCAGCACCCAGGATATCCGGATTATCTGGAATCTGTGTCTGGGCTTTTTACCTACTATAATCAGGAAGACAGCCGTTGGGGCAATTCCCTCTTTGGCCCTAAAGATCCCATCCGAACTCACGGCTGTGGTCCTACGGTACTGGCTATGCTGGTATCCAGCTATACAGGTCTCACCCTAACACCGGACATAGCGGCTTCATGGGCGGCAGATAATGAGCTTTGCGTTCCGGGAGACGGCTCATCACATGATATTGTTGAAACGGGCTGCTCCGCTTTGGTCTGAAGGCCCGTCCCCCCGGATCCTACCGTGCAGAATGTTTTAGATGAACTATATTCGTAATTCCCTGGTGGCTCTTGTTGGAAAGGATACTTTTCTGATAACGGCCATTTTCTCATACTGATTAAACCAGGAACAGCAAAAAACACGGTCCGCATTGCCGATTCTGCGAACTTAGAAAACTGTTATCATGATTGGCCTATTTCTTTATATTGGAACAGTTGAAGAGTAATTCTT